>ERZ778515.336-NODE-336-length-41374-cov-5.748324_pt1 | contig 41374 bp, 37 predicted proteins | sample MGYA00510343_ERZ778515 | MGnify/ENA primary metagenome ERZ778515 (study PRJEB29527, sample SAMN07138965) | mouse gut metagenome | material: feces | host: mouse | place: China:Nanjing | collected 2016-01-25 ...
CGGGACTCCGTATCCGTAAGGCACTTCCGTGATCTCCCAACACGAAGTGCCGCGTCCGGTTTTGATATGCAACGCCAACACCGGACCGTTGGCGTAGTTCAGTCCCAGGGTGCCGTCTGTGGCGTTACTGATGTTCTGGTCCGTGCTGCATAGGTAATAATATCCTCGGGTGGCGGCTCCCGGAGTTTCGTCTTTGGCTATTTTGAATTCTACCGGCTGGTTGCCTGTCGGCACTTGCTGGCTTAGCCCTCTTTTCGTAGATTGTATGTACAAACCGCTGGTGGCATTCTTTATATAATAACATCCGGTCTTCCCCGTTTCTTCAAATTGCCAGTAACATTTTTGCGCTTTGTCAAAAGCGAGGGCCCCCAGTGTGAGGTCGTTGTTTTCGCGTAAATACGCTGTGGAATTACCAAATCGGTTCAGAGCAAAATACTTACCCTTCACGTCGATGCCGTCCCATAAAGACGGTGCATGATTGCCGTTCTCTTCACTCGAAGTCGTTCTGCGGCCTTGTGCAGGCCATATTCCGACCAGTAAGAAGCCTAGTAGACACGTAAAAAAGATTCTCATCTGATGTAGTTTAAATAAGGTTAATAACCACAAAGATAGTGAATAAAGGGGAAAAAACTGTATCTCCCCAAAGAATATTTCATATTTGCTTTCCGGCTTCTTAAGGGGAAAAGCAGTTGTGTGAAGAGGGCTTGGGGCCGACGCACACAGGCGGCCCCAAACGAAGACAGGTCGTCGGTAGGGGGAGCAGTGGGTGTTATAGGCGGAATGATTATAGATCGTTTTATATAAAACTATTCAACATGAAATAAAATACAGGCGAATGTTTGCATACTTTAGCAGAATGATCTACCTTTGCGCTGCATTTTTATAGAAAAATAAGTTTATATGAAAAGGACTACTTTTTTATGTGCCGCTCTTGCGGTTGTTTCAATTCCAACTTTTGCGGGCGGTTTACTGACGAATACGAATCAGAATATTGCCTTTTTGCGCAATCCGGCCCGCGACGGAGCCATCGGCATAGACGGGGTGTACAGCAATCCCGCCGGTGTGACCTGGCTGAACCGGGGCTTTCATCTTTCGATTAATTTGCAGAGCGCTTATCAGACCCGTGAGGTTACTTCCACCTTCCTGCCCTTCGCCTATAAGGCATCCGATCCGGGAAATACGACACGTCTGTTCAAGGGAAAGGCAAAGGCGCCTGTCGTTCCTTCCTATCAGTTGGCCTACAACACGGACCGCTGGTCGTTTTCCTCCAGTTTTGCCGTGGGTGGCGGCGGTGGCAAATGTACGTTCGATGACGGTCTGGGCTCTTTCGAAAGCCAGGCGGCTTTGCTGGCGCTGGTGGGAAAAGAGATGGGCATCAACCGTTACGATTTGGATTCATACATGCGCGGTCGTCAGTACTATTACGGATTCCAGCTGGGTGCGGGATATAAGATTACCGAGCACCTGGCCGCATTTGCCGGTGCGCGTGTGGTGTATGCCAGCAGTAATTACTACGGGTATGTGAAGAACATACAGGTGAATAATCCCGAAACCGGTGAGATGACAAGTGCTTCAGGACTTTTCCAGGCCAACTATGAAAAGGCGGTAGGGGCTGCTACGGCCTTTAAAGTGCTGGCCGAACAGGCTACGGCTGCTGGAAACGCTGCTTTGGCTGCTGGTGATGAGGCTTTGGCTGCTCAGTATGCGCAACAAGCAGCTACGCATATGGCTCAGGCGCAGGAGATGGGTGAGAAAGCCCGTCAGATGGGTACGTTGGCCGTAGCTACGCAGGACGTGGATCTGAACTGCGACCAGACGGGATGGGGCCTCACGCCCGTGTTGGGACTGGATTTTAAATACGGTAAGTTCAATGTGGGGGCGAAGTACGAGTTCAAAACACGTATGCGTCTGAAAAACCGGGCGGCCAATAGCGCTTCTGCGGCCAACCTCTCCGCGCTGGATATGTATCGCGACGGACGTAAGGTGGCGGCCGACATTCCGGCGCTGCTTACCGTAGGTGCGCAGTATGAGATTCTGCCCACCTGGCGTGTGATGGCGGGTTATCATCATTTCTTCGACAAGCAGGCTACGCAAAGTTCCAATGACCATAAGTTGCTTTCAAGCGGCACGAATGAATATCTTTTCGGTATGGAATACGACATCTGCGACCGGGTGCAGGTAAGCGCCGGTGCGCAAAGCACCAATTTCGGTATGACGGACGAGTATATGAAAGATATGAGTTTCAATGTCAGCTCCACGTCCATGGGGTTGGGAGTAGGTGTGCGTCTGACCCGCAAAATGAAGCTCAATCTGGCCTATTTCCAGACGTTCTACCGCACGTACGACCGCTATACGAACGATTATAACAAGGTAAGCTCGGTGGTAGCTTTAGCCAAAGGCTCCGAGGCGGCACAGGCACTGGTGAACACCGGCGTGCTGGGAGGAAGCGATGCGTTTACGCGTACAAACAAGGTGATTGGCGTAGGTTTGGATATTGATTTCTAGGATGGGGCTTGACAACAACGGAAAAATGTTGTATATTTGCTCCGTGAATACTGTAGGACAACTACAGGGAATATAAAAATGAGAATGAATATTGTTGATTATTTTCGTATTGTAAAAGGCGGGAAACGGAAGTCTATACGTTTCTCGTACTGAAGTATGGAAAATAATCTGGTAGAGGAGAAGGTCGGTTCCTGTCGGGGGAACCGGCCTTTTTTCATGCAAAAAAGCAAATAGTGGTGCGCACCGCGTGGCATAGAGATGAGCATGACGCTGAAACGGGGCGAGCATCCCGGTGAAACACGGTGCTGAGAACGTTTTTCCGGCTTGTAGAAAAAGTGAAAACAGACGGTTCGGGCAAAGAAAAAGCCGGGAAGAAACAGCAGCAAAAACGGGCGGAAACAGCACCGGATTGTCCCCGTTTTTTACTGTTTTCGCCCGTCCTTACCGTTTCCTGAGAACCGGAAACAGCGATTATTTCTCCTTATAGATCTCTGCCAGTTTCTCTGCCAGTTTTTCTCCTCTCAGATTGGTTGCCACTATTTTCCCGTCGGGACCGAAGAGGATGGTTTGCGGAATGCTTCGGATGCCGTACAGGTTGCTGCCTTCGCAGCGCCAGCCTTTCAGATCCGACAGTTGCGGCCAGGTGATGCCCAGTTGCTCCGTACCTTTCATCCAAGCTTCGCGGCTGTTGTCCAGCGAGATGCCCACAATTTCGAAGCCTTTGGCATGGAAACGTTCGTAGGCGGCCTTCACGTGCGGCATTTCGGCACGGCAAGGACCGCACCAACTGGCCCAGAAATCCACCAGCACGTACTGCCCCCGCCCTACGTAGTCCGACAATTTACGCATCGTACCTTTGGCGTCGGGCATACTGAAATCGGTGAAACGGGCGCCAACGGCACGGCGCAGGTTGGCCTGATGACTTTCGGCAACGATTTTTACCAGTGCGTTGTCTTTATAATCCTGATAGCCGTTCAGCATGTTGCCGACAAACTCCGGCTCCAGACTGTTCTGATAGCGTGCCAAGTAATAGGCGGCTACCAGTGAATTCAGCTGCGTGGGAACGAAAGCCTTGACGGCTTCCACTTTCTTTTCTTCTATCGCATCGTAAGCATCGTCTATGCGGTTACGCAACGTGTCGGGTATCTGCCCTTTGTATTTTTCTCCGGCGGCTTTCCATTCGGTTACCAAAGCCTGCTGTTCCTTTTCCAATGCACCGATTTTCTTTTCCATGCCGCACAAGGCCTTGTTGGCTTCCGAACCGTCTATCTCCGTCCCCGTTTCGTTGGCTTTCAGCAGGGTAGGAGTGGCGTCCAGAATAAAAGCATTCATGCGCCGTCCGCCCAGTTTGTCCATCGACAGGCACACCAGTTGCGGCAGGCGTGCGTTGCCTTTCATTGCGGCTGTAGCGCTGTTCAGTGCGACACTGTCCAGCACCGTGCGGTCTTCCACCGAATACAGATACAAGGTCTTTCCGGTCTGTTCCGGCAGGTTCAGTTCTATGCTGTATGCGCCTTGGGTCTGTGCGGTCGCTCCGCTGCAAACTGTCAGCAGGACGACACCTGCGAGGTATTTTTTCATCATGTCTCTTACGGTTTTTAGGGTCAATAAATCAATTCTATGTCCGCAAAAGTACAAAAAGTTTTTCATAGGCCGGAGGATGTGGAGCGTGTTTGTGCGAAATAAATGGAAGAAGGGACAGGCAGAGGGGGTGAAAGAAAATGAGCGGCGGGAGGCGAGAAGGTTACATTTTCTTTTATTATAATCTTTTAACGCTTATGGGCTCTCCAAATGGGGGATCTATGTTAAATTTGTATGTTTCTTCCATGTTGATTGTTTGATTGCGGAGAGGATGGTATGGGAAGAAGGGAAACGACGGATGAGAGAAAGCCAAAGAAAATGAATGGAGAAGCACGGAAAGAATTTATATATGGCCGGATAAGAGGGAGGATTGGAGGCTGCCGGTGTGTGGAATGGGGCTGGTGGATGCTGTTGGTTTGCTTCTATGTTCGTATTTGTCCGGTTGTTGCCCAGCCATCGAAAGGAAGTGCATCGGAAGATTATATACGCATCTATCAGAAATTTTTTGCTCCGCAGAAAAACGGTCGTTGTCCGATGTATCCGCATTGTTCGGCTTATGGCATGCAACTTTATGCGCAATATCCCTTTTTGAAGGCAACCGGACGGTTGGCAGACAGGCTGATGCGTTGTAGCCACGACCGTGATATGTATGTATTTGCTGCAATAAAAGGTCGCGGGCGATTGCTCGATATGCTGTCTGCTGACAGTGCCCGGTTGTATGATCGGCAGTGGGCGGAGCATCCGCACGCTGTGGATGTGTGGCAACGCGGTGATGCTTCCGACAGTTATGTTTTTATCAATCATCTGATTAATAAGGAATATTATAGGGAGGCCTTGTTGGAGATAGAGCGTGAAGAGTTGTTGGGCAAAGGACATACTTCTCGGCTGTGGGCTGACCGTTTACTTTGTCTGCGTGCTTTGGGGGCGTACGAAGATGGTATTTATCTATATGAAACACAGTGCCGTCCGGCGATAAAACGCAGACCGGAAGTCGGGATACAGGCCGCTTTGTTGTATTATTCCACAGCAAATTATGATTCGGTTTCGGCTGTGCTTGGAAGCCTTGAAGAGATTACCTTGTCCGGGGAAGCTGAGCGGGTTGCGATTTTGCAAGGACTGGTGGCTGCTCGAAAAGGAACGTATGGCGAGGCGACCGACCGGTTGTGCGGTGGGGCTGTCTCCATAAGTTCTTACCAACAGAAAGTAAATGCTGATGTGATAAATGCTTTGCAGACATTCCGTCCCAAGAAAACGGCAGTGGCGGGATTGCTGGGCGTAGTGCCGGGTGCGGGCTATTGGTATGCCGGTCACCGGGGTAGTGCGTTGACGGCCCTGCTGGTTAATTCGCTGTTGGCATACGCTACTTATACGAGTGTACGCAGTGAAAATTACGGCGTGGCGGGATTGTGTGGCTTCCTGGGTGTTTCGTTTTATATTGGGAATATATCAGGGAGCATGCGGAGTGTGCGGCGCTATAATGCGCGGAAAAAGGAAAAGCTGTTTAAACAGCTTGAGCAGAATAATGGCGTGTTGATTAATTAATAAATATAAGATTATGTTTGATTGTGTAAAGAAGTCGGTTGTATTGCGAGGGATGGCTTTTGTGCTGATGTGTTGTATGTTTTCAGTGTCTCTTCAGGCTGCGCCAGGGAATACGGTGTTGCTGAAAGCCGGTACGATGATACCGATGGAGCTAATGCGGACCGTTAGCGGGCAGAGTGTACATGCAGGACAAATGATTCCTTTCCGGGTAATGAATGATGTTGTAGTCGATGGGAAAACGGTGATTGAGGCCGGTGCGATTGCCCAGGGGCAGGTGGTGCGTGTGGAAAAAGCGCAACTGATGGGCCTGCCGGGCGAACTGGAAATTGTGGTGCGCAGTGTGACGGCAATTGACGGCACATCCGTGCCTCTTGCCGGTGACAATCTTTCCGCTGAAGGGAATAACCGCGTCGCAGCCGCTATTGTGGTGACGATACTTTGTTTGTTTGGTTTTTGCATCAAAGGCGGAAAAGCCGAATTGCCCTCCGGGACAGTTATGCAGCCGATGGTAGTGTCGAATGTAAAAATCGCTACAGACTGATTGCATTTTTGTTAGGTAGACTTTCCTTTTTCTGCTGTTAGGATTGTTTTTTATAGTGATCATATTTGTCCGTTCTTGAGGAAAGAGAGTGGAAAGAATGATCTTTGGGTAAAAACTTGCCACCGACTGCGTGCGGTTCGCTTCCTTTTTCGTATCTTTGCAGCCGCCGGTCGCAAGGCTGTGCGTTGAGTGCTTGGTAACCTCGTTAAAAACAAGAAATGATGAAAGAAAGAACGGTAAGCGTATCCTTCATGTTGCTGGGGATATTGTTTTGTGTCTGCCTTATTCTGGCAAATCTGTTGGCAACAAAACCTTTTGTGCTCGGGCCGTTGCATCTCACGGCCGGTCTTTTGGTATTTCCTGTGTCATATATCATCAACGACTGCATCGCCGAGGTGTGGGGCTTTCGGAAAGCCCGTTTTATCATTTGGTGCGGTTTTCTGATGAACTTCGTATTTGTGTTGTTCGGTGCACTGGCCGACTGGATACCGGGAGCGCCGTATTGGGACAATGAAGAAGGCTTCCATAAACTTTTCGGTCAGGCTCCGCGCGTGGCGTTGGGTTCGTTTGTCGCTTTTTTGTTCGGCTCGTTCCTGAATGCGTATGTAATGAGTGTCATGAAAGTGTCTTCGGGCGGGCGGCATTTTTCGGTCCGTGCCATTCTGTCGACGGTAGCGGGTGAAACGGCTGATTCGCTGTTGTTTTTCCCCATCGCCCTAGGCGGGCTGTTGCCTTGGAGCAAACTGTTGCTGATAATGGTGTGCGAGGTGGTGCTCAAGACCCTTTATGAGATTCTTGTGTTGCCCGTCACCGTTCGTGTGGTCGATTACGTGAAACGTACCGAAGGAACGGATGTATATGATAACGATGTGTCGTATAATGTATTAAAGATTTCGGAACTATGATGAACAAGAACACGGCCCTGGTTGTGTTTAGCGGAGGGCAGGATTCCACCACCTGCCTGTTTTGGGCCAAGAAGCACTTCGCCAGCGTGGTGGCGCTGAGCTTCCTGTACGGACAGAAACACGTCAAGGAAGTCGACTTGGCACGGGACATCGCCGGGCGGGCTGGCGTGGAATGGCAGGCGATGGATGTATCCTTTATCGGATCGCTGGGGCGCAATTCACTTACCGACGGCACACTGAAAATGGATGAAGAGAAGCCCGAAGGGCATTGCCCGAATACCTTTGTACCGGGGCGTAACCTGTTTTTTCTCAGTATCGCAGCCGTATATGCCCGTGAACACGGCATCAACCATTTGGTGACCGGGGTGTCGCAGACCGATTTCAGCGGTTATCCCGACTGTCGCGATGCGTTTATTAAGAGTCTGAACGTGACGCTGAATCTGGCTATGGACGAACAGTTTGTGATTCATACGCCGTTGATGTGGATTGACAAGTGCGAGACGTGGGCCTTGGCCGACGAACTCGGGGTGTTGGAGCTGGTACGGAACGAGACGCTGACGTGCTACAACGGTGTGCCGGGCGACGGCTGCGGGCACTGTCCCGCCTGCAAACTGCGTCGGCAGGGATTGGAGCAGTATCTGGCGCGCAAAGCGGCAAAGTAATCATTTATTAATAAAGTAAAAAGACGATGAGCGACGAAAGAGCGTGCGAGGGGCTGGAGGCGTTAGGCCGAAAGACGGAATACCGGCAGGATTATGCACCGGAAGTATTGGAGACCTTTTCGAACAAACATCCCGATAACGACTACTGGGTGAGATTTAATTGCCCGGAATTTACCAGTCTATGTCCCATCACCGGACAGCCCGACTTCGCGGAGATTCGGATCTGTTATTTGCCGGATGAGCGGATGGTGGAGAGCAAAAGTCTGAAACTCTACTTGTTCAGTTTTCGTAATCACGGCGACTTTCATGAGGATTGTGTGAATAAGATCATGAAAGACCTTATCCGGCTGATGAATCCCAAGTATATAGAAGTGACGGGTATCTTCACGCCGCGCGGCGGTATTTCCATTTATCCGTATGCCAATTACGGACGCCCCGGAACGAAATACGAGAAGATGGCTGAATATCGTCTGCTGAACCACGATATGCAGGGATAGGAAACGGCAGGGGAGAGGCCGTTCAGGCCAGTTCCAGTCCGAACTCCTCTTTCAGTTTGAGGAGCGTCGGGTTCTTTTGGCTCATTAGCCGGAATTGTTCGGGTTTGCTGTAGGCACGCGTCAGCTCGCTGGCCTCGGCCACGCGTATCCGCATGGTGATTTTCCGGTTGTGCAGTTGTTGGCGCATATGTGCCTCTATGCGCGGAGCAATTTGAGTCATATACGTTTTTACCTGCTCATTGTCAACTGTCACTTCGAACGTCTCGTCTTTGACCAGTTTCGGTTGCATGATGCGCATCCGTTGGGCGGTAGCCGTTTCTTCTTTCGGCAGTAAATTAGTGAACTCACGCCAATAAAAGCAAATATCTTTCTCGTAAACGGCAAAATCTTCATAGGTGTCTTCTTTGGGAGACGGAGGAGGAGATGCCGGTTGGGGGGCGGTAGTCGCTACGCCGGCAGCCCTGTCCGTTGATGTTGCGCCGCTGGGGGCTGCACCTGACGTTGTCCGCCGGATAGAGGGACCGAAAGAAGATATTTTTACAGTGGGCACTTTGGGCGTTTCCGCCGCAGGGGCAGGAAGCGGGTGGGGGCGGTTCTCGGTTACGGTCGTCTGCGGTGCGGAACCGGAGGCGACGGGGGCAACTGCGGGCTTGGCCTGAGGCTCCGGCCCTTGTGTCGCCTGTTGAGGGACAGAGGCGGCAGGTTGCGTAAACAGGGGTTTCAGGCGTTTCTCGGGGCGGCGCCCCGCCGAAGCGTCATCGTCTTCTTGGGTCAGTTGGGCCACCTGTATCAAGGTGATTTCCACCAGTAGTCGTTTGTTTTTACTGGCCCGATAATTCAAATCGCAGTCGTTGCACAATTTGATGGCCCGGTACAGGAACCGCACCGGGCATTTCTGTGCCTGTTCCTGATAGCGTGTGCGCACGCTTTCACTCACCTCAAGAAGAGGAAGGGTGACGGGGTCCCTGCTTACCAGCAGATTGCGCAGGTGGGCAGCCAAGCCCGTTACGAAGTGCCCTCCTTCGAATCCGTGCGCGAGAATATCGTTGAAGATCAGCAGACATTCGGCTACCTGGTTCGATAGAAAATGATCGGTAAGCCTGAAATAATATTCGTAGTCCAGGATGTTCAGGTTGTCTATAACCTGTCGGTAGGTGATGTTTCCGCCGGTGAAACTGACCATTTGATCGAAGATGGAAAGCGCGTCGCGCATCCCCCCGTCCGCTTTCTGTGCTATTACATTCAAGGCTTCCGGCTCATAGGTATATCCTTCCCGTTCGGCCACGAATCTTAAATGATCGACGGTATTTTGTACCGACATGCGGTTGAAATCATATACCTGACAGCGGCTCAGAATGGTGGGGAGTATCTTATGCTTTTCGGTGGTGGCCAGAATAAAGATGACATGGGCGGGAGGCTCTTCCAGCGTTTTCAGGAAGGCGTTGAAAGCGGCTGCCGAAAGCATGTGTACCTCGTCGATGATGAATACTTTGTAGCGGCCCACCTGTGGCGGAATGTGCACTTGTTCAATGAGCGTGCGGATGTCCTCTACGGAATTGTTGGAAGCGGCGTCCAGTTCGTGAATGTTCAGGGAGCGCTGTTCGTTAAAGGCCCGGCACGATTCGCATTCGTTACAGGCCTCGCCCGCCGGGGTAGGCGCCAGGCAATTGATTGTCTTGGCAAAGATGCGTGCACAAGTCGTCTTGCCTACGCCCCGTGGGCCGCAAAACAAATAGGCATGAGCCAGTTTCCCCTTGGCGATGGCGTTCTTCAAAGTGGTGGTCAAAGCGTGTTGCCCTACCACAGTGTCGAACGTACCCGGCCGGTATTTTCGGGCCGAAACGATATATTCCTCCATGTCAACGTATTTGTTGGTGTTCAATCCTAAGTCTGCAAAATTAGAAAAAAATATGGTGCTATCTCCGTTTCTCTCCTAAAATATTTTTATCTTTGCATCACTTGTCAAGCATTGTAGATTATGGGGAAGCTCAATACCATCTGGAATTACGTACGCCGGTATAAATATCTGTTCGTGGTGCTGTTTTTTGTTCTTGTCGTGGGGATTGTCGATGAGAACAGTTTCCTGAACCGCTATTATCATCAACGCGAAATTCGGGAACTGAGAGAGGAGATACGCAAATACACCGATCGGTATAATCACGACTCCGAAGAGTTGAACCGTTTGAATACGGACCCGGAAGCTATCGTGAAGGTAGCGCGCGAACGTTATTACATGAAGCGTAACAACGAGGACGTATACGTTTTTGTGAAACAGACGGAAGAGGACGGAGCTGACGGAGACGAATAGCATGAAGACACTCAAAACCTGGCAAAATGCCCTGTACCTGATTGGAGCGATAGGCCTGCTGGTCGGAGCCGCTCTCTACGTGACAGGAACCGTTTTTGCTTTTTGTCTGTATACGGCAGGCGCACTCTGTTTTGTTCCCATGCAGATGTTGGCGGCCTATGAAGGTCGTAATCTGGTATTGTTGCGCTTGCGGCGCCAGCAACTGATGGGCGCTTTGTGTTTGTTGTTGACGGCGGCGGCGATGGCCATGCAGACGTTCGGTTTCGGTTTTGCCCGTCGTAACGAATGGGTCGTATGTCTCACAGTGGCCTGTGTGCTAGAGCTGTATACGGCTTTCCGTATTCCTGCCGAATGGGAGAAGGAGCGGAATGGCGGACGGCGTGCCGCTCGTGAATAGCAAAGATTCTATAAAATGTCATAAAATATTTTATGGCATCAAAGAATGGCCGTATCTTTGCGGGTCGTTAGATTAGATAGGAATAAGTTATGAAGAATATTTGGTTGTATTTGTGCGTATGGGGCGTGGTTGCGGCTTGTACGGAGCAGTATCATATAGAAGGTAGCTCGTCTGTTCGCGGGCTGGAAGGCAGGATGCTGTATTTGAAAGCCTTTGTCGGTGATGATCTGACAGACATTGATTCATGTGAGGTGGTGCATGGTAAGTTTTCGTTCAGCGGTCCGTTGGATTCCACGATCATGGCCAACCTGTTTATCGGTGAAGAAAGCGTGATGCCGCTGGTACTGGAAAAAGGCGATTTGAAGATAAAGATCGACCAGACCACCCAGGAGGTCACCGGAAGTCCGCTTAATGAAACACTTTACGGCTTTATCAAACAGAAGACAGTTATCGACTACCAGTTGGACGACTTGTCGCATAAAGAGAGCCAGATGATCATGGACGGTATGGATCATGAAGTCATATTGTCGCAGCTGAATGAAGAAGCCCGTCGGTTGACGCAGGAATCCGATTATCTGGTGACGAACTTCATTACGGAAAATTTCGATAATGTATTGGGAGCCGGTGTGTTCATGATCATTACCAGCGGTTATCCCTATCCGGTACTGACGCCTCAGATAGAGGATATCATGAGTAAGGCTACTCCTGCTTTCAAGGCTCATCCTTATATAAAGGAATATATATCCGTAGCCAAGGAGAACATGGAAAAGATGAATGAAGAGGCCAAGTAGCTTACGGCATAAGGCTCGTGCCTTTATAAAGATCCGCCCTTTATCGGAACCGATAAAGGGCGGATCTTTTTTCTATATGGAGGAATGAGAACGGATTATAACAGCTCCCCCAGCGAGTCGACTACGGCGATATGCGGATAAGCCTCCAGTTCGGCCCGGGTGTGCATACCGGTGGTGACACCCAGATAAGGTACACCGGCGTTTCGGGCTGTTTGCGCGTCGATGATGTTGTCGCCGAAATAAAGTGTTTCGTTGGCGTCCACCCGCATCTGTCGCATAGCCAGGTATAGCCCGGACGGATCGGGTTTGTGGACACTGACGTCGCTCCCGCCGATTACGGTGGTGAATCGGGATTCTATGTTGTACATGCGGAGAGACTGCCGGATGACGGCACTTTCTTTCGTGGATACGACGGCCAGCCGGATGCCCGCTTCGTGCAAGGTGTCCAGCAAGTCCAGCGCCTCGGGGAAGAAGCGCGTATGAGCCGCCATTTGCGGGCGGCACGTGGCGGTGTATTCCGCCCTGTACCGGCGCACGTCGTCGTCGACAGCCTGCCGACCGGTCAGCAGCATGAAGGCGTTTTCCAATGTCATGCCGATGGTGCGGCGGCAAGCCTCGTCCGTCACGTCGGTGTAGCCGTTCCGGTGCAATACCGTCTGAAAACTCCGCACGATCCAGTCGCTCCCGTCAGCCAGCGTGAGGTCGAAATCAAACACACAGGCCCGGAATGTATGCAGAAAATCCTTCATACCGTTTATTTGCTGTTAAGATCGTCCTGTGCCCGTCGTATCATCTCGTTGGGAATCCGGTAACGTTCGTCGTCCGGTGTCTCTGCCGTGACGGCTTCCAGAAAATGCGGGAATTCCTTTTTATATACATCGTGCATACGCCGGTTGCCGTCGTCCGACACATACGAAGAATAGTATATGTTGGCCACCCGGTCCGCCATCTTCACAAAAGGGGCATAGGGAGTGGAGCGTATGCCCCGGTAGTAGTTCTCTCCGGCCCGTTCGGCCCGTGTCCGCCCTTTGTCGTTGGTCAGGGCATATACGATTTCAGTAGCCAGCAAGGCTTTCTCCTCCGTCAGCCCCGCTTCGGTACGTGCTTTTTTCAGTACGTCGTTATACGTCAGTCGGGCATCCTCGATACTGTCGTGGTAATAGGCGCCGAAAAATAAAGGGAGCACGTCGTCGGGGTCCGTGCAGACCAGATGACCGTAGTCGCGTACCGATTCCGCCACCAGATCCAGATGGTAGCCGTAAGGTAAATGGCCGTCGTACGATTGATTCACGGATGCGTGGAGCGCGTGTGCAGCCTGTCGGATGGCTTCAATGGCTTCGGCGTGGCCGGCCATCACGTGTTCGAATTCTTCTCTGAACATACTATATTTTGCTAAAGACTGTTGCAAAATAAAGTAATTCGGTACGTTTATGCAAACAAATCCGTATTTTTGCAACGGAAGAAAACATAGATTACCAGTCTGTATGAAGATATTGATAAAAAATGCCACGCTCGTGAACGAAGGCCGGATGTTTCCGGCGTCCGTGCGAATAGAGGACGGGAAGATAGCTCGCATCGTTCCGGTGGCGGAAGCGGCTGTTCTGGAACGGGAACCGGCGGACCGTACGGTGGATGCCACCGGACTTTACCTTTTACCGGGTGTTATCGACGATCATGTGCATTTTCGCGAACCGGGACTTACGCACAAGGCCGATATGGAGAGCGAAAGCCGTGCCGCCGCTGCCGGCGGAGTGACTTCGGTGATGGATATGCCGAATGTGAAACCGCAGACGACGGACCTGGAACAACTGGAGGCGAAGTTTCGGCTGGGGGCTGAAAAGAGCCGGGTCAATTATTCGTTCTTTTTCGGTGCCACGAATACGAATACGGACATGCTGTCCCGGCTGGATGTGCGGCGCGTGTGCGGTGTGAAGCTGTTCATGGGCAGCAGCACCGGTAATATGCTGGTGGACGGACGCGAAGCGTTGTTGCGCGTGTTTCGGGAATCGCCCGTGCCGGTGATGACGCATTGCGAGGATTCGGCCCTGATTGCCGAAAACCAGGCGGAGGTATGCCGGCAGTGGGGCGAAGACCCTCCGGTGGCGTATCACCCCGCAATCCGAAGCGCCGAAGCCTGTTATCGTTCCACGGCCCTGGCCGTAGAACTGGCCGACCGGGCGGGGGCACGCCTGCATGTGGCCCATCTGACTACGGCCCGCGAGCTGGAACTCTTTCGTCCCGAGCCTCTTTACGATACCGGTGAGGGCACGTTGCGGAAGCGGCTTACGGCGGAAGCCTGTGTGGCCCATCTGCTGTTTACCGATGCCGATTATGCCCGCTTGGGCACTCGCATAAAATGCAATCCTGCCGTAAAGACACCGGTCGACCGTGATGCTTTGCGCCGGGCCTTGTCGGACGGGCGCATTGATGTGGTGGCGACCGACCACGCTCCCCATCTCCTAGCCGAGAAGCAGGGCGGTTGCCTGCGGGCCGCTTCGGGGATGCCGATGGTGCAGTTCTCGTTGGTGAGCATGCTACGGTTGGTGGATGAAGGAGTGCTTTCTTTGCCGCGTCTGGTGGAACTGATGTGCCATGCTCCGGCTCGTCTGTTCGGTGTGTCGCAGCGGGGTTTTCTGCGCGAAGGCTATTGGGCCGATCTCGTTCTGGTGCGTCCGAATGCGCCGTGGGAATTGACCTCCGACCGTATCCTGAGCCGTTGCGGCTGGAGCCCGTTGGAAGGGATGACGTTCGGCTGGCGGGTGGAGCAGACCTATTGCAACGGCCATCCGGTGTATGCCGACGGGCGGGTGGATGATGAATACCGGGGCGAAGTCCTGCTTTTCGAGCGTTGACATGGTGCGGACGCTGGTTTACCGGTTTCATGATATAGCCGCCTATATCAACTGGGTGTACTTTTTTCATGCCTGGGGATTCCCACCCCGTCTGGCCGTCGTGGCCCGTCTGCACGGCTGCGACGCCTGCCGGGCTTCGTGGCTGGCCTCTTTTCCCGAGGAGGAGAGAAACCGGGCTGCCGAGGCACTGCAACTTTTCAAGGATGCCTGTCGGATGTTGGACCGGCTGGACGAGGATTACCGCGCTTATGTGCGTTTCGGATTGTATGCCTGCCATGCCGAAGGCGATGATTTGCTGCTTTATCCCGAGGAAGATGCGGCAAGCGGCGTGTCTTCGCCTTACCGGCTGTCTTTTCTGCGTCAGCAACATGCGCAGACGGAAGGGGCGCCTTGTCTGTGTCTGTCCGATTTTGTGCGTCCGACCGGAGGAGCAAACGAGCGGGACAAGGTAGGCGTGTTTGTGGGAACGGTGGATGCGGACGTGGAGCGTTTGTATGCGTGCGGCCCCTATGCCGACGACTTCCGGCATCTGCTGGCGCAGACGCTGGCCGACCGCCTGGCCGAGGCTGCCGTGGAACGTATGCACCAGGAAGTACGCCGGCATTACTGGGGGTATGCGCCGGAGGAGGCGCTGACACCGGAAGAACTCTTTGCCGAGAAATTCAGGGGGATACGTCCAGCCGTAGGGTATCCGTCGCTGCCCGATCAGAGCCTGAACTTCGATCTGGACCGCCTGCTTGATTTCGGCCGTGCGGGCGTGCGTCTCACCGAGAACGGAGCCATGATACCCCATGCTTCGGTCAGCGGGCTGATGATGGGGCATCCCCAGGCCCGTTATTTTTCCGTAGGCCCCATCGGTGAGGATCAGTTGGACGATTATGCCCGTCGGAAGGGGATGCCGGCGGATACGGTCAGAAAATATCTGGCGGCCAACCTGCCTTGAAACAAGAGGGAATGCCGAAACAAAGGAAGCGCCGCGCAGCGGGGAAAATGTCGTCCGGCACACGACAGGTTGGCAACAAGTCATGTTTTGCAGAAACCAAACTTTGACGGGAAGAAAACAAAGCACGGTTTGTACAAATCAAGGCGTGAGCCGGACAAGGGGAGAGGACCGGTCAAAATAAGTTTCCCAGGAAACCGGATTTTCTCTTCCGGGAGTGAAGAAATATGTCTTAATTTAATGTAAGAAAGAAACGATGTTGTTACGTATATTGCCTGTGGTGATTCTCACCGTTCTATTGCCCGATCTCTATCTGTATCGGACTTATCTGCGTAAGCTCCGTTGCCGGCGTCTGACGCTTTTCCTGCTGGCTTTGCCGGACGTGGTGCTGCTGTTATCGGCTGTGGTACTGGGATGTACGGAAACGCTCAGTCCTGCGAATATGGATGTCTTGGGCCTGTTCTTTCTGTTTTATATGATTTTTGCCTTACCGAAAGCGGCTTTCCTGCTGGTTTCCCTGCCGGGCCGTTTGCTTTCGCCGCTTCTTCCCGGAGCGCTTTCGGTGGCAACGGCTGTCGGAGTGGGGGCGGCGGTTTTGTTGCTGGGGGTGATGGTTTACGGTTCTTTCCGAGGCCCCGTCCGGTTGCGGGTCACCCGTTCGGATTTTTCTTCCCCCGACTTGCCGGCTTCTTTCGAAGGGTACCGTATCGTGCAGCTTTCCGACCTTCATCTGATTTCCATGCGGAACCATCCCGGGATGGTAGACCGGATTGTGTATGCGGTGGCGGCGGAACGACCTGACATGGTGGTCTTTACCGGCGATCTGGTCAGTACCGATTCTAAGGAACTGGACGGTTTTGAAGCCGCTCTCTCCCGATTGCATGCACCGGACGGCGTCTACTCGGTACTGGGAAACCACGACTACCTGAAGTATGCCCGTTACCTGACCCGGCGTGCGCAGGCCGAGCACTTTCGGGAGTTGAAGGACAGGCAGCGGGGCATGGGATGGGACCTGTTGCTGAACGAGCATCGCATCATCCGCCGGGGGAGCGACAGCATAGCCCTGGTGGGTACGGAAAACTGCGGACGTCCGTCTTTCCCCTGTCGCGGCGATTTGAGGAAAGCCCTTGCCGGTCTGCCTGCCGGCGAAGAGGCAGCGGGCGGGTCCCGTCTGTTTAAGGTGTTGCTGAGCCACGATCCTACGCACTGGCGCGACAAAGTGCTGCCGGAAACCGATATTCAGCTCACCCTGTCGGGCCATACCCACGGCATGCAGTTTATGCTTTTCGGATGGTCGCCGTCCCGTTATGTCTATCCCGAATGGCGCGGACTTTATACCGAAGGCGGGCGGGCCTTGCACGTCAGTCTGGGACTTGGCGGTGCACTCATTCCGTTCCGCTTCGGGGCATGGCCCGAAATAAACGTCATTACCTTACATCGAAAATAAATAAAAAACACTACATTTGCGGTACATAAATAAAATCATATCGTCATGACATTTCTATATCGGCTCTATCAGCTTTTCATTGCCTTGCCCGTGCTGTTGATCTGTACGGCGCTGACGGCCATCGTCACCATCCTGGGCGGATGGATCGGGAGTGCCCATTTCTGGGGATATTATCCGGGTAAAATCTGGTCGATTGTCATGTGCCGGGTGCTGTTCCTTCCGGTGGAGGTGAGGGGGCGCGAGCATCTCGATCGCCGCACTTCCTATGTGTTTGTAGCCAATCACCAGGGAGCGTTTGATATTTTTCTGATATACGGTTTCCTGGGGCGTAACTTCAAATGGATGATGAAGAAGTCGCTGCGCAAGATTTTTCTAGTGGGCAAGGCCTGCGAGAGTGCCCGTCATATTTTTGTGGACAAGTCGGGTCCGAAAAAGATCCGCGAGACGTATGACAATGCGCGGGAGATCCTGTGCGAAGGCACTTCGCTGGTGGTGTTTCCCGAGGGAGCACGTACGTTTACCGGCCATATGGGTGTGTTCCGCAAGGGCGCGTTCCAGTTGGCCGATGAGTTGCAGTTGCCTGTTGTGCCTGTCACGATAGACGGTTCGTTCGATGTGCTGCCCCGTACGGCGGGATTCTGGTTCGTGCGCCGTCATAAGATGGTGATGACGATCCATCATCCCATCTTTCCCAAAGGCAAGGGACCGGAGTTTGTCAAAGAGACGATGGACGAGGCCTATCGGGCCGTAATGTCGGCGCTTCCGGCGGAACGGCAGGGATATATGAAAAACGACGACCAGTGAGGCCGTCGTTTTCGTTTATTATAAGGTAGAATCTGCCAGACGAGGTACACCGGTCAGCGCTTCCGGTATTTCCGGCGGATGAGCAGGTAACAGCCGATGAGCAGCAACACCCCGATAGTGGTGGCAAAGGTGATACACCGATAGGCCCACTGCGGGTGGGAACGGTGGAGTAGGGCGCCGAGCCAGTAGGGGAGCGAATAAACGGCCCACATCGCGGCGTTGGCGCGGTTATAGGCTTTGATGTCGCTCACCGTGTCAGGGTCGACCTGTGTGCCCGACCAGAACCACATCGGCTCCTTGCGCTGCCAGGCGTAGGCGCCGATGCCGAGAAACAGCATTCCTACGAAGAGGAAAGTTTGTGTGTAGATCGTCATAAGCGTTGTGCTGGAAGTGAGGTTAGCGGGTGCTCTTCTTGGGGTATTTCTTGAACCAGCTGTCCCAGCGCAGGCGCATGACACCGAACACGGCTTCGCTGAAGATGCCTCCGTTCATCTTGCTGGTGCCCAGTTCGCGGTTCACGAAAACAACGGGTACTTCCTTGATACGGAATCCGCATTTGTAGGCTGTAAATTTCATTTCTATCTGGAAAGCATACCCTTTGAAACGTACTTTATCCAGTTCGATGGTCTCGAGCACCTGTCTGCGGTAACATTTGAAGCCGGCTGTGGTGTCGTGGATGTCCAGTCCGGTGATGAGCTGTACGTATTTCGAGGCATAGTACGACATGAGCACGCGCCCGATGGGCCAGTTCACCACGTTCACCCCGCTGATATAGCGTGAGCCGATGGCTACATCGTAGCCTTCTTCGGCACAAGCGGCATACAGGCGGGGCAGGTCGTTGGGGTTATGGCTGAAATCGGCATCCATCTCGAAGATATAATCGTATCCTTCCTTGACGGCCCATTTGAATCCCGTAATATAGGCTGTGCCCAGTCCGAGTTTCCCTTTCCGTTCGATGAGGAACAGACGGTCTTTCAGTTCGTCGGCCATCAATCGTTTTACGATAGCGGCCGTGCCGTCCGGCGAACCGTCGTCGATGATCAGTACGTTGAACATTTTGGGCAGTTCCGTTACGGCCCGGATAATGTTTTCGATGTTCTCCTTCTCGTTGTAGGTAGGTATGATGACGATGCTGTCTGCCCGCATGACTGTATGGTTCTTTAATGTTAGGGTTACGTATTATCGTAAAGCAAATATACGGAGAATAAATGAAACCTGGCAGGTTGGGTGAATTATTTAGTGCGGCGGACCTCTTTTTTTATCAATTCTTTGTATTTTTGTACGGTTTTTGAAGATGGATATACAAGATTTACAATCGTTATATGCCGCCCATCCGCAGGTGAAAGCCTTGGGGCGCGTGTTGCGGGACGATGCGGTGCGTACGCTGTTTCTGAGCGGTATGTGCGCTTCGTCGGCCCCGTTGGTCTTTGCGGCGTTGGCTTGTGCCGAGCCGGCGGTGCTGAACCGTCCGTATCTGTTTGTGCTGGACGATGCCGAGGAGGCCGGTTACTTTTATCACGATCTGACGCAGATACTGGGAGAAAACCGGGTGTTCTATTTCCCTTCGTCGTATCGCCGCTCGGTAAAGTTCGGGCAGAAGGACGCTGCCAGCGAGATTCTTCGTACCGAGGTGCTGAGCCGGATGTCGGCGGGCGAATATCCTCTCTACATCGTTTCTTATCCCGAAGCGCTGGCCGAGAAAGTGGTGTCGAAACGATGCCTGTCGGAAAAGACGCTGAAGCTTTCCGTGGGGGAACGGGTGGACCTTGTATTTGTGGAGGAAACGTTGGCTGCATTCGATTTCCGTCGGGTGGATTATGTCTATGAACCGGGACAGTTTGCCGTCAGAGGCAGTCTGATTGACGTATATTCTTTTTCTTCGGAATTTCCGTTCCGCATTGATTTCTTCGGCGACGAAGTAGACAGTATTCGCACGTTCGAGGTACAGACCCAGCTGTCGAAAGACAAGCGTGACCAGGTATCCATCGTACCGGAGCTGGCTCAGGACCGGCCCGAAGGGGTGGCCTTTACGGATTTTCTGCCTCCCGAGACGGTATTGGTGCTGAAGGACCTGACGTATGTGAACGAATCGGTCGATCGTATTTATCGGGAAGGATTCTCGCAGCAGGCCTTGCTGGAGCAGGAAGCCGTGAGCGAAATGGAAGAACGCGAACAGCATCGGCGCCTGCGCAAGGAGAGTATACTGATCGACGGAGCGCGCTTCGCGCGCGGACTGGCTGCGTTCCGACGGGTGGAGATGGGGCACAAGCCCGGCGGTGCGCCTCAGGCTACCTTATCCTTCCAACTGGCAGCACAACCGATTTTCCACAAGAACTTCGAACTGCTATGCCGTACGTTCGATGATTACATGCTTCGGGGCTATACCTTATATATATTGGCAGACTCAGCCAAACAGACCGACCGCCTGAAAGCTATTTTCGAGGAACAGGCACCCGGTATCACGTTCACCCCGGTGGGGCGTACCCTTCATGCCGGTTTTGCGGACGATACGCTGAAAGCCTGTTTCTATACCGACCATCAGATCTTCGACCGTTTCCACAAATACAGCCTGCGTAGCGATAAGGCGCGTAGCGGGAAGGTGGCGCTTTCGCTCAAGGAGATACAGCAGTTCGAGCTGGGCGATTATGTGGTGCATGTGGACCACGGAGTGGGGCGTTTCGGCGGACTGGTGCGCATTCCGAACGGAGATACCATGCAGGAGGTGATCAAGATCATCTATCAGAACGACGATGTGGTGTTTGTTTCGATCCATTCTCTGCACAAAGTCAGCAAGTACAAGGGGAAGGAGGGGGAACCGCCGCGACTGAACAAACTGGGCACCGGCGCCTGGGAACGCCTAAAGGAACGCACGAAGACCAAGATTAAGGACATTGCCCGCGACCTGATACGTCTGTATTCCCGCCGTCGGGAGGAACCTGGGTTCGCATTTAGTGCCGACAGTTTTATGCAGCACGAACTGGAGGCCGGTTTCCTGTACGAAGACACGCCGGATCAGCTGAAAGCCACTCAGGATGTGAAGAGCGATATGGAACGCAACCGTCCGATGGACCGGCTGGTGTGCGGAGACGTGGGATTCGGTAAGACGGAAGTGGCGGTACGGGCCGCTTTCAAGGCTTGTGCGGATAATAAGCAAGTGGCGGTGATGGTGCCGACCACGGTATTGGCTTATCAGCATTTCCAGACCTTTTCGGAACGGTTGCGCAACTTCCCCGTCAGGGTGGATTATCTGAGCCGTGCCCGGGGAGTCGCCCGTACAAAGGAGATACTGAAAGACTTGGCCGAAGGGAAGATAAACATCCTTGTGGGGACGCATAAACTGATCAGTAAGTCGGTTCGTTTTAAAGACTTGGGACTGCTTGTCATTGATGAAGAACAGAAATTCGGTGTGGCTACGAAAGAGAAGCTGCGGCAGATGAAAGTCAATGTGGATACCCTGACCCTGACAGCCACCCCGATACCGAGAACGTTGCAGTTTTCGCTCATGGGAGCCCGCGATCTTTCGGTTATCCAGACACCGCCGCCCAACCGATACCCCATTCAGACCGAGGTGCATACGTTTAGTGCCGAGGTGATAGCCGAGGCGGTCAACTTCGAGATGAGCCGCAACGGTCAGGTGTTTATCGTGAACAACCGTATATCCAATCTTCCCGAGCTGGAGGCTCTGGTTCGTAAGTATGTGCCCGATGCCCGGGTATGCGTGGGCCACGGACGGATGTCTCCCGAGGATCTGGAGAAGGTGATATTCGACTTCGCCAATTACGATTACGACGTATTGATCTCCACTACCATCATCGAAAGCGGTATTGATATTCCCAATGCGAATACCATCATCATCAACGGAGCGCAGAATTTCGGCCTGAGCGATCTGCATCAGATGCGGGGGCGTGTGGGACGCAGCAACAAGAAAGCTTTTTGTTATCTGCTTGCGCCGCCGTTGAGCGCGCTGACAGCCGAGGCCCGTCGCCGTCTGCAAGCCATAGAGAATTTTTCCGATCTGGGATCGGGGATCCACATCGCCATGCAGGACCTGGACATTCGCGGCGCCGGAAACCTGCTGGGGGCGGAGCAGAGCGGATTCATCGCCGATCTGGGCTATGAGACGTATCAGAAGATTCTTTCCGAGGCCGTGAAGGAGCTGAAGAATGATGAGTTCGCGGATCTGTATGCCGAGGAAATCCGCCGGGGACAGGAGGTAAACGGTGAGGAATTTGTAGACGAATGTCTGCTGGAAAGCGATATGCAGATGTATTTTGCCGAGGAATATGTGCCGGGTAGCAGTGAGCGCATGCTGCTGTACCGCGAGCTGGACGGTCTGGAAAAAGAGGACGAGGTGGAGGCGTTCCGAAAGCGGCTGACGGACCGTTTCGGCCCGATCCCCGAAGAGGGTGAGGAACTGATCCGTGTGGTCGCCTTGCGCAGACTGGGCAAGCACTTGGGTGCCGAGCGTGTGATGTTGAAGTCCGGCCGGATGCGGCTCTACTTTGTGGCTAACGAGGGCAGTGCATTCTATCAGAGCAAGGCCTTCGACCGTTGTATTGCCTTTGCAGCAACCCATGTGCACCGGTGCCGCCTGAACGAACTGAACGGTCGGCGTACGATGGTGGTACAGGACGTGAACACGGTGAAAGACGCCGTAGAACTGCTGCAGCAGATTACGGAGATAAATCCTTGATGTTCAGTCGGCCGTGGCGCCGCTTTCCTCCCGTATGTATCGGAAATGCAGGGGAGGGACGATGATGAGCGTGCGCACTTCGGCATTCTCCATACGGGGAATATCGCGAATGCTTTTCCCGTAGAAGGCACCTTGTATGACACGCCCGAAGAGACCGTGGCTTACGGCGAGCACGGTTTTTCCCTCGTACTTTTCCACCAGCATTTGCAGGAAACGTTCGGCACGGGCGAACATGGCGTCCACGCTTTCGGCGCTCGGGTCAATGCCTTGGGCTACGGACCGTATGTTGCATCCCGTGTGTATACCCCAGTCTCTTTCGCGCAGCAGTGCCAGGGGTTGTAGTGGAAGACGGTGCGCCTCGTTGATGATGGATGCCGTGTCTATGCAGCGTTGCAGGTCGCTGCATAGCATGACGTCGAAAGCTGTGCTTCGCAATTTGTCGCGCAGCCGACCGGCCTGGTCGATTCCCTGCGGCGTCAGGTGGCCGGGCAGATGCCCTTGTAAGATATGCTCCGCGTTCTCCTGTGTTTCTCCGTGTCGGACCAGATGCAGTGTGATAGCCATAAACAATTCTTTAGATTCTTTGTACAAAGATAGTTATAATAGCGGATGCCGGTTGGAAAATAAGCCGTATATTTGTTTCCGATTGATTCAGGAACCTATTTTATTCACTAAAAACAAAGAAAAATGAAAGTTCTAGGTAGTTACATTTTCAGGGCAATCTGTTCCATCTTGGTCGGATTCCTTTTGGTTTTTAATCCCGACCGCATGACCTTCTTGCTGGTACAAGTGATTGGCGGCTTGTTCTTTGTTTCCGGTTTTGTTTCGGTGGTTAATTATGTCTGGGCGCGTTTCTCATCGAAGACGGTGGTGCGCCCGATGTTTCCGTTTGTAGGAGTCGGAAGCTTCTTTTTCGGCTTGTTTCTGGCTTTTTTCCCCGGCTATTTTATCACGTATCTGATGTTTGTGCTGGGCGGTCTGCTCGTCATTGCAGGGATTGGCCAGATTGTCAACTTTGTGGTTTATCGTAAGATCATGCCCTTGCACTGGCTGAGTTTCCTGGTTGCCGTCATCATCTTGTCGGCAGGTGTATTTATTTTCTTCAATCCTTTGCAGTCCGCTTCGTTGCCTTTCGTCATTCTGGGAATTTGTTGCATAGGCTACGGTTTGTCCGAGTTTGTGAACGGCCTGCGTTTGCGTCGTTACATGAAACGGTTTAATGAAGAAACGGGATATGTGGAAGTGGAGTAAGGCCATTAACCGACGGGGGCGCGATGTTCGACATCACGCCCCCGTTTCTTATTTACTTTTAGTGGGTTTCTAACTAAGCAGTGCGCCATGCTTTAGCATGCAACGCCTGCATTGCTGTTCTCGTTTCCGAAAAACATGGAGGTACTTGACGACAAGAAGCCGTTGTTTCCATGATTTCCAAAGCTGATAACTGCGGCTATAGCTGCTATAGCAAGCAGTACAATACTCATTGTTGTCATAATCTTTTTACCTTTTAATTAAACAATCTTTTACCTTAAATCCTTCCTCACGGAAGGGTAATACCTAAACTGTATTTTCTTTCTTGTTATTCTGTACTTTTGTCTTATGACGATGCAAATATACGGTGGTTTGAGGGCAATTTCCAAACTCTTCATCATTTTTTAGCAGAAATATGCTGTTTTATTGATATAAATCAAGAAAATCAAATTTTATATTCAACTTGACAGGGTGTGTGGGCAAACAGCTTTATTTATGACTTGTTGTTTTGTATATTTGTGTCTTATTGTCGGTCTATATAGCGGATTTATAATCAAAAGGATGCGTCGTATTGGTGATCCCATATACGGTTTGCAGGCGCAATGGTTTCTTATTTATAAGATCAGTAAATCATTGATATATAAGGAGATGACATAAGACAGGGCAAGATATGACAGCTTCTTTTGAGAAGAAATACATTATGTTGATTATGAGCGGTTTACGTGATGCTCGCCGCGTTGTAACGGGATGCGCACCACGTTGCATTGCGGCCTAGGCCACGTTTTACGCTGGTGCGCACCCCGTTTTTGCGGGTTGCTGAACACAAATTAACCTTGTCCGACGGGGAGGGACGGAACCTAATATATAAGGTTCGCGCGCGAGGAAGCAACAGAAAAAGTATAATAGAATCAGCGCAGCCGGTTGCGGCGGAAATGAGGAGTGACAACGGTGTTGAAATAAATCATTGACAGAATGCACAGCAGACCGCCGAAGAGATAGACGGCGTCGAAAGCGAAGGCCTGTGCGATGAGGCCTCCCGAGGAGATGCCCAGTCCGATGCCTATATCCCACGAGGTCAGGTAAGTGCTGGTAGCTGTCCCACGCTGGTTGTTGGGAGCCAGATTGACATAGAGCGTGTTGTAGGCCGGAAACATAACGCCGAATCCGCTTCCCAGCAGGAAAGGTACCGTGTAGAAAGCCAGACTGCAGAGAAGCTCACTCCGGGTGATCAGCCAGGAGCAGGAAGCGAGCAGAAAGAATGCCGCCGTTACGACGTAGAACCCGTAGGATATGGTTTGGGTGACGAAACCACGGTCCACCAGCCGACCGGCAAACAGCCGGCTGATGCCCATGCCCAGAGCCATGAGCGTGAAGAAAAATCCGGTGGGAAGGTCCAGGCCGATCTGATGGGCGTACAGGGCTACATAGTTTGTTGTCGCACCGTACGGGATGGAGAGCAGCAACAGGGCGATGCTGGCCGGAATGCCTTTGAGCAGAACGAAGCGGTCGAGCGATACGGGGGGCCGCCTTACCGGTGTCTTTCGCGGTGCCCGTACCAGGCTGGCCATGAGGAATCCCAGCAGGCAGGCTCCCAGACCGCACGCGAAGATGTTCCGAAACGACAGCGTGTCGTGAAGAAACAGGCCCACCATGGGGCCGATGCTCATGGCAGTGTTGTTTGTCAATCCGTAATATCCCAGTGCTTCGCCCCGTCGTGAACTGGGGGTTATGTCGATCACTAGTGTGTTCCCCCCTACGGTTACGGTACCGAATGCCATACCGTGCAGGGCGCGCAGGACAATGAAAAGGAACAGCGTGCCCTCCAGCAGGTAACCGGCAAAGATGCCCGTGAACATGCAGTAGGCAGCCATGTATATGGGCTTGCGGGAAAATCCGTCGTACAGGTAGCCCATGAACGGGCGTATACATAAGGCCGATACGGTGTAGCAGCACAGGATGGTGCCGATTGCTCCTTCCTGACAATGGTAAGTTTCTTTAAGATAGAAAGGCAGGATAGGAATTAGCAGCCAAAATCCGAAGTACATCAGGAAATTGGCTGCTAATATGCAGATAAAACTACGTGTCAGGAGTTTGTCTTTCACACCTCGGTCAGTTGGCGGCCTCGAATTCCTCCAGGAAGCGGGTGTCGTTCTCGGAGAACATGCGTAGGTCTTTAACTTGGTATTTTAAGTTCGTGATACGTTCGATGCCCATACCGAACGCGTAACCGGTGTACACGGTGCTGTCGATCCCGTTGGCTTCCAACACCGCCGGGTCTACCATGCCGCATCCCAGAATTTCCACCCATCCGGTGTGTTTGCAGAAGGAGCAGCCCTTGCCCCCGCAGATATTACAACTGATATCCATCTCGGCCGACGGTTCCGTAAACGGGAAGTAAGACGGGCGCAGGCGTATGCGGGTGTCTGCTCCGAACATCTCCTGGGCGAAAAGCAGAAGCACTTGCTTCAGGTCGGTGAACGACACGTCTTTGTCAATGTATAGCCCTTCAACCTGATGGAAGAAGCAGTGCGCACGGGCCGATATGGCTTCATTGCGGTATACGCGTCCCGGGCATATCACGCGAATGGGAGGCTGTGTGGATTCCATCACACGGCTCTGTACGGATGACGTATGCGAGCGGAGGATGATGTCGGGGTGTGCTTCCACGAAAAAGGTGTCTTGCATGTCTCGTGCCGGATGGTCTTCGGCAAAGTTCATGGAGGAGTACACGTGCCAGTCGTCTTCCACCTCCGGCCCTTCCGCCAGAATGAAGCCAAGTCGTGAAAAGATGTCCACAATCTCGTTTTTTACGATCGTCAGCGGATGACGGGTACCCAGTCCGATGGGATAGGCGGTGCGGGTCAGGTCCAGATCGGCCGTCGTGTCGCCGGCCCCGGCCAGGGCTTCTTTCAGCGTGTTGATTTTCGCCTGGGCAGCGGTTTTAAGCTCGTTCAGTTTCATACCCACTTCCTTCTTCTGTTCGACCGGAACGGCGCGGAAGTCGGCCATCAACGCGTTCACCACCCCTTTCTTACTTAAATATTTAATACGCAGAGCTTCCACTTCTTCGGCGCTGGCGGCCTGCAGGCCGTCGATTTCCTGTAAAAGCTGTTGTATTTTTGCTACCATATCTTTTGAAATTATGTTCTTCTTAAAAAACAATGCAAAGGTAATCATTTCCGTGCAAAACAGCATGAATTTTGAAAATAAAAGCGTAATTTTGTGCGTTTTTAGAGGAGGGATTTGAGAGGTCCCGTGTTAGTATGTTAAAGGATTTTATAAGGTTTATGTGTGTGGCTGCGGTGCTGGTAGCCTGCGGTCCCGGTAGAGCGACACAAGAGGAAGCGGCGGATGCTTGGGAGACGGATTCGGTTGAGGCGGTGACCGACACGCTGGAACAGGCCGAAGAAGAAGACATTCAGGCTTTGCCTAAAAGTGTGGACGAATTGTTCGACGATTTTATTTTTAATTTTGCCCACAACAAGCGTTTGCAGTTGGAACGAGTGCGTTTTCCGTTGCCGGTGACGGAGGCCGACGGGGCATGTTACAAGATCGCACGCAGCCAGTGGAAGCATGAGAGCCTCTTCATGCAACAGGATTTTTATACGGTCCTGTTTAACGACGAAGAGCAACTGGAACTGGAGAAGAGTACCGAACGGGAGCAGGTTCAGGTGGAATGGATCCAACTGGAGGAACTGTTCGTAAAGACGTATTCCTTCAGCCGCATATCGGGGCTGTGGATGCTGGTGGGCGAGCAGGTACATCCGGTTGAGAATCACGATATGGCCGAATTCCTTGCTTTTTATCAGCATTTTGCCACCGATTCCGCTTTTCAACGAAAAAGTCTGTCGAGAAAGTTGCATTATGCGACTGCCGACCCTGATAACGATTTCGAGTACATCGAAGGCACACTGGATGCCGACCAGTGGTTTGCCATTCGGCCGCAGATGCCTTCGGGCACGATCACCAATATCCGTTACGGACAGGAATACACCGACCCGAACAAGGTGCTGTTGCTCAAGCGCGGTATTGCCAATGGCATGATGGACATATTTACATTTAGAAAGACCGGTCAGCGCTGGCAGTTGGCCGCTTATGAAAATTAGAAAACAGATGAAGGAAATCACGAACTGTTCGCTGTTGCGGTACAACACATTCGGCTTTGACGTCAAGGCCCGTTGCATGATGGAGTATGATTCGGAGGAAGATCTGCAGCGGGTGCTTGAGCGGGTCCGTACCGCTTATGCCGGCTGTCCGGTGTTGCATATCGGTGGCGGGAGCAATCTGTTGTTTCGGACGGATTTTGACGGTGTTGTGCTGCATTCGGCCATTCGGGGCATAACCTGCGATTCGTTGACTTCCGATACGGTCCGTTTGCGGGTGGGAGCCGGTGTGGTATGGGATGAGTTGGTTGCATATTGTGTGGAGCACCACTATTGCGGGTTGGAGAACCTCTCGTTGATTCCCGGTGAGGTAGGTGCCTCGGCAGTGCAGAACATCGGAGCTTACGGTGCCGAAGCCAAGGATTTTATCTCTGGCGTGGAGGCCGTTGAACTGGCGACGGGCGAGAAGCGTTTCTTTTCGACTGCCGATTGTCGTTATGCCTATCGGCAGAGCGTCTTCAAGCAGGAATTGCGCGGTCGTTATGCCGTAACCTATGTGTGGTTCGACCTCTCCACGGCATTTGTTCCCAACCTGGATTACGGAGGCATCCGACGGGAACTGGAAGCCGAAGGGATAGCCACAGAGCACCTTCGGCCTGCCGATGTGCGTCGGGTTGTGATGAATATCCGTCGCAGTAAATTACCCGATCCGGCTCAGACGGGTAATGCAGGCAGCTTTTTTATGAATCCGGTAGTGGAGAAGAGTGTATATGAAGAATGGATACGGCGCTATCCCGATATGCCTCATTATGAGGTTGACACTGAGCATGTGAAGGTGCCCGCCGGATGGATGATCGACCGTTGCGGATGGAAAGGACGTTCGCTTGGGCGGGCGGCGGTGCACGACAAGCAGGCGCTTGTACTCGTAAATCGGGGTGGGGCCTCCGGCGCAGAAGTGCTGGCACTTTCCGATGCGATACGGGCTTCGGTCAGGGAAAAGTTCGGGATAGACATCCGTCCCGAAGTGAATATCATAGGTTAGGAAAGCATGAGATTCAGATTTTTGGGAACCGGGACCAGCACCGGAGTGCCGCAGATCGGATGCCGCTGTGAAGTCTGTACGAGCAGTGATCCGCGCGACAGACGGCTGCGCTGTTCGGCGTGTGTAGAGACGTCAGAGGCCCGTATCCTGCTGGATTGCGGGCCGGATTTCCGCCAGCAGATGTTGCAGACGAGATTTGCCCGGTTGGATGCCGTGCTGCTCACGCACGAGCATTACGACCATGTGGGAGGGCTGGACGACTTGCGCCCTTACAGTGTATTCGGTGATGTGCCCGTATATGCCGACGAACTGACGGTCGGTCATCTGAAAGAGCGTATGCCGTATTGTTTTGCGGAAAACAAATATCCGGGTGTACCGCAATTGTGTCTGCACCGTGTGGCTCCGCACGACAGCTTGCAGATCGGTGACGTGACGGTGACCGCCATACGGGTGATGCACGGGCGTCTGCCCATTTTGGGATATCGGTTGAACAGTCTGGCCTACATCACTGACATGAAAACGCTTCCCGACGAAGAAACGGCGCTTTTGCAAGGACTTGACGTACTGGTGGTCAATGCGCTCCGCCATACGGAACATAATACCCATCAGACGGTGGAAGACGCCTGTCGTCTGGCGGAACAATTGCAAGTGCCTCGTACGTATCTCATCCATATGGGGCACAGTCTGGGGTTGCATGCCCGGGAAGACAGGCTTTTGCCTGCGGGGGTTCATCTTGCCTATGACGGCTTGGAGATAGAATGTTGACAGGAGAACCGGCGTTGAATGGAGCGATGAATCACAATCGGACCCGTTTACACTTTGTGTGATAAGGGGCAAAACGGCATCGAAACATGAATAAGTGTTAAAAACGTTCCCCAAACAGATTTTTTTTCAGATTTTCTTTGTCAGTCTGTAAAATCATCGTATATTTGCATCGTGTTTTTCATAGTATTAGATTTAAGGTTAACAAGGTTGGAGTACGGCGGTACTCCTTTTTTTTTCTCCCTGCCCGACCGTGAGGTCAGGCAGGGAGATTTTCTTGTGCCCGGATGTGCAAGCCCGTTTGTTGTATGAACCGCCGGCAATAAAGCGTGCCGGCCAAAGTCAGTGCTACGGGGAAGGCCATCCAGATGCCTACAGCCCCCAGCGAGCAGGGGAATCCCAATATGTAGCTTAACGGTAGCGACACGATGATATAGCTTATGAACGCATAACGCATCATCGGCTTTACGTCGGCAATGCCGCGTAGTGAGTTGGCGAAATTGGTTTGCAGGGCATCACCGAATTGATAAAGCACGAACGGAAGCATCAGGCTGAGTACGATACGGTTCACTTCCTCATCGTGGGTAAAGAACGTTCCGATGGAATGGCGGCCTGCCACAATAGCACCGGCTATGACGATTCCCGCCATCATAATCAGCCGGCAACCGGCCAAAGCGCTCCTGCGCACGTTCGCCCAATCGTCCACTCCCTGAAAATGGCTGATGCGTATGGCCACCGCCGCGCCTATGCCGTAATAAACCAAAAAACATACGGATCCTACGTTACACATAATCTGGTGAGCGGCCAGTTGTGCCTCGCCCAGCCAGCCCTGCATGACGGCACACAGGGAGAAAGAGGCGGCTTCCATGCCCATCTGCAAGGCTATGGGCATGCCTAACCGGTGCAATTCCGCCCGCTGTTCCGCGTTTTCCTTCCGACAGAAGAATCCTTCTCTGTAGACGGCAAAGCGTTTGCTTCGCGTGATGACAAGGATGATGGCCGTCAGCATGAACAGGCGCGAGGTCAGGGTCGACAGTCCGGCGCCCAGAATACCCAGTTCGGGCATAGGTCCCACACCGTAGATGAACAGCCAGTTCCCGATGATATTCTGTACGTTGGCTGCGAGCAGTATCCACATGGGAGTGCGGGTGTCTCCCACACCGTCGGCAAACTGCTTGAAGGCATTGAACATCATCTGAAGCGGGATCGAGAAAAGGATGGTAAGGTAGTATATACGCATCTCCGGCAACAGATGTTCCGGCTGGTCCATGTAGTCCAGAAAAAAGTAGAGCGCCCCCATGAAACCCGTCAGCAGCAGGCTGGCCCGTGTGTTGATGTAAAGACTTGAACGCAGCGTACGTCCGGCCTGGAAATATTCTCCCCGGGCATGGAACGCTCCTACAACGGGAGTGGAACCGTATGAATACCCCATACCGGCCACAAGGATAAGCATCATAAGGCTGTTCACGAAACTGGCGGCAGCCAGTGAGTGCGCACTATATTGTCCCATCATCACCGTGTCGGCCAGTCCTTGCACGATGCTGCCTATCTGGCCGATGACAATGGGGACACCCAACGAGACGAGCGCGCTGTAGTGATGGCTGTAACTATGCGGGGAATGAGGATTAATCAGTTTCATACGTGTGATTTTATAAAAAACTCCGCCGGATAAGAGCGGAGTGAATACGACAGGCTGAGAGAGATGGCTCCGCTATTTTTTCCATCCTTTATAGGCGAGATAAGCTACTACGGCTACTCCCAATGCCAGGAACACGTACTTCAGTTCGTGGCTGTAGGCGTTTACCTGGTTCATCAGTTGGTCTTCCGGTACGATGCTTTGCAGGTACCATCCGATGGCCGCGAGTATGCTGTTCCATATTCCGGCGCCCAACGTGGTGTACAGCAGGAACGAGCTGAGTTTCATTCGGGCTAGACCGGCCGGAATGGAGATGAGCTGCCTTACGGCCGGTACCAGTCGTCCTACAAAAGTGGATACGGCACCGTGTTCGTCGAAATACTTCTCGGCCCGTTCCACCTTCTGCGCATCCAGCAGGCAGATGTGGCCGATACGGCTGTTGGCAAACCGGTACACCATCGGTCGGCCGATGAAGTAAGCCAGGTAGTAGTTGACGACAGCGCCGATGTTGGCCCCCAGCGTGGCGAAAAAAACGATAAGAAAAATATTCAGTTCGCCTGTCCCCGCTGCCTTATAGGCCGCCGGAGGCACTACTATTTCGGAGGGAAAAGGAATAAAAGAACTCTCGATAGCCATCAGCAGGGTGATGGTCCAGTAATTCAGGTTGTCTAAGCACCATTGGATAAAGGCAACGGATTCCATATAAGTCGGTCTGATTGATATTACTTTCTGATTCGGGTGCAAAGATACGCTTTTCTTAGGTTAAAACCTGCTAAACCCTATTCTTTTTTGATTTTCGCTATTTATATATTTGTTACCTTTGCGGGCAGTTTAACCGGATAAAAAGGATGAAGATAGAACTGGATTTGCATACGCATACTCTTATGTCGGGGCATGCGTTCAGTACATTGCAGGAAATGGCGGCTGAGGCCGCCCGAAAAGGCCTTCGCTATTTGGGTATTGCCGAACACGGACCGATGGTACCCGGTGCGTGCGACCCTATTTATTTTCGCAATTATTACGTCGTACCGCGTTATGTCGACGGCGTGCGATTGCTGATGGGGGCGGAACTGAACATCATGGACTTTCGCGGGACGCTGGATTTGGATGAGAGCTATTATCCGCGTTTCGACCATTTGGTGGCAGGTATTCATAAACTGTGTTTCACTCCCGGCACGGTGGTGCAGAACACGGATGCGATATTGGGTGCCATGCACAACTCGAGAGTAAACATCATCAGTCATCCCGCCGATGGGGCGGCGACGGTGGATCTGGAAGCTTTGGTGAAGGCATCGCGCGACACCCGTACGCTGCTGGAGGTGAATAACAGTTCGCTGAATCCGCTACGCAAGAACCCGGTAGCACGCGACAACAATCGCCAGCTGTTGCGGTTGTGCCGGCGATACGACGTGCCGGTTATCTTGGGAAGTGATGCACACATCGCCTTCTCCATAGCCGACTATGGGAATATTCATGCGCTGCTCGTGGAGACGGATTTTCCCCACGAGCTGATCGTGAACGACGATATGCGCAAGTTTACCGGTTTTACGGGTTTGTCATTCGACGATCTGCCGCAGTAAACGCACGTTTCCCGTATGAAAGTATTTCAACGGGCTTATTGCCGTTATTTTTTGAACTTCACACCTTTTTTGACATAAATGCCACGCGGGAGATTCCCGGATTGGAGTTGGGAAGTGGAGACCTTGCGCCCCGCCAGGTCGAATATTTCGTATTTCGGGGTATTTTTGTTCATGAGATCTCCATTTTCGTTCGGCCACGAAGCATTCTTGTCGTATACGGTATTGATGCCGGTAGGCAGACTGTTACCCAAGTAATAGAGTTCAACGTTGTCGAACACCGTCCAGCTGTTGGCGGTTGCATTGCCGGCGGCGCTTTTTATGCCTATGGTGAGTTGCCCGTTTGTCACTTCCACGATGAGCCGGTTGGTATAGTGTCCGGTCGTGAACAGAGCGGAAGCCGCTTCGAGCGATGCCGGAATACGTCCTTCCGAGGTATTCTCCGAAAGAAGAAGAGGAAGATCCGTACTGTTTGCTTCGTTGAATACGGAGGCCAGAGTCAAGGTGTATTCGTTGGCATAGAGCAGTGCCAGTTGTTTTTCCGTGCTGTTTTTACGTCGGGATGCGGCTACCGAGGCTGTCCCGTCGCGGTAGAATCCCTGCATCCGCACTTCGTAGAAACCGTTGGGCACACTACCGAGATTCTGATGGATATTGAACGCCGTCCGGGATACTCCGGCACACATGTTGGTGACGTCTCCTCCCTGTGTGAAATCCCCTTGCCATGCAGTTATCCGGGAATCGTTGCGTCCGAAATCAGGGCACTTTATGAGAAAGGTGGCATCTGCGGGACTTTCCGCCGTGGCGTCGTTGAGTTCGGCCGATAATGTCGCTTTCGTCAGTATGTCCCATTGCGCTTCCGGAAGGTTTTTATGAGTGAGCGTGGTGTTCAGCTCTTTCGCGGTCGTATGTCCCCAGTAGTTTTCCCCCACAGGACGGAGTGTATAAGAGCCGTTTTCCGTCCGGTCGATGTGAAATTCCGTTACGGTTCCGTCCAGGTAGCCGTTTGCTGCGGCATAATGATTGCCTCCTCCGTTGTTGATCCGGCTGTCCAGTGCATAACGTCCGTTGGGGAGTTCCACGAGGCGAAAATCCAAGGCGTGAGGGCTCATTACGGCTTGCGTCCCCCACGACTGGCCGGCATTGAGAAACATTCCGCTTTTCTTGTTGCGTAGATACACTGCGGCGCCGGCGCCGTCTATTTCTTCACTGGAGTGTCGCTCTTGTCCGTAGTACGTTAGCCTGACATTGTCGATGCCCATCCATTGAAAGTTTCTTTGTTTGGAACGTAGTCCGATGCGTAGTGTCTCATCTTTTACGTAGACGGTGACGGAGTAATCTTTCGGGGTGGCGTCGGTGATTTCGCACTCCTCTTGATTGGCAAAAAGCGTGACGGTCGGTGCCTCTTGCGAACCGCCGGAAATAGGGTAGCTTCGGAATGCGGAAGCTGTCAGCCGGTACGTTCCGTCGGGCACTTTAAGCTCCTGATAAATGTCGCCGGTGAACGAGCGCGAATCCCAGTTCTCGAAATACGCTCCGTGGATGGTGCCGCCTTGGTTGGACGCTATGCCACGGTTGACGGCTTGGGAGGTGCATGTCCATCCGCTGGTGGAATAATCGAATTCCGGGTTTATCACAACAACATCCGCAGGGCTTTCCAGCTGTATTTGTGTTTGTATTCCATAACAGCATGTAGCTCGTCGCCTCTGTCGTCCACGACGAAAAGGGCGGGATGACGTTCAAAACGCTGTTGTTCGAGGTCTATGTTCCTGTTGCTGTGGATGGACAGGAGCAGCTGTCCGTCGAAGGTATGGAATAGCATGCCGTGTCCGTGGTTGTCCGGTGTGACGGGGGCCTTGCTGTGCGTCCAGCGTCCGTTGAGCTTTCCGTTGTCGGAGTAGGAAACGCCTTGTACATAAACGCCCGAACGCCAGCTTGTCCATATCATTCCGAGCCGTCCCGTCTGTGTGCGGAACAGGTAGGGTCCGTCGGTGACGGGACTGTTGTTCCATGCCCTTCCGTCGCTGGCATGGCAGATGGTTTTTGCCTCTCCGATGATCCCTGTCAGGTCCGGTTTTAACTCCACATATTCGATTCCTCCGTCGCCTGCTTGCACCCACTCGTAGCAATATACCAGATAGGTGCGTCCGTCCTCTTCCCACAGCGTGCCGTCGATAGCCATTTTCGATGCGGGGAGATAGATGTCGTCGCCACCTGCTATTTTGCTGTAAGGGCCTTCCGGCTTGTCGCTTTTCAGGATATGTATGCTTCTTCGGGCGTGACGGGTGTCTTCCGTCTGGGCGTTTGGATTTGTGAAGGTTACTATGTTGTAGTATGCTCCGTCTCTATAGTAAAGTTCGGGGGCCCAAATCTGTCTGGGCGAGGGGGAGGTATGGTTGGCTCCGATCCATGCGATTCCGTTGGTACGGATGGCCCAGGGCAGCCTTGTCCATAATTCCAGATCCGTACTTTTGAATATGTCACCGGCAGTTCCGGTCATATAATACGTTTTTGTTACGGGATCGGCCACTACGAAAGGGTCGCTCAGGCTGATGTCTTCTCGCAGCATCTGTGCGTGGGTCAGTGCCGGTGCTAACGCCATAAGCGTTTTCAGAAAAAATCTTCTCATCCAGGTTTGTACTTTTACGTTGTGAAAATCTTATTTGAATCTCACCTTTTAGGGGCGGCGGTGTGCCGTTTGCAGACGGCATCCGAGAGACTTCCGGTAGGTTGCCGGTTAGGGGCTCGGCTGCCATGTTGATAGATACGGAGTAAAGATAATAATAAATTTTTCCTAATTGTCCTGAATTTTGTTTTTTTACGCATGTATTACTATACCTTCATGCAGGCGCCGGTGTCGTGTGCAGGACTTTTTTATCGGAAGGGGAGAACCGGAAGCGCTTCCTGGCGATGGGAGAACAACGGATTTATGGTAAGGACAGGTTTATCATCCTTTCGGCGTAACATGTTTTTCTCCGGTCGGAAAGATGAAAGGCTGTTCGCGAAAACTGAAAAACAAGTCAGGAACTGTATAAATCAAGTTTGTGTTCGTGCAAACGAAGTTTTTGTTTGTCGGGTTCAAACTTGCATTTGACATATTACCGTACGGAAGAATGCTTATGTATTTTGAGGAGACGGATTTTTGTAAGGCATAAGACTGATATATAGCGGAAAGAACAATCGTCCGGCTAGCTGGGCGGTTGCAGTGTGCGTGGGGTGCCCCTATGCGGATGGCGTTTATATGATTTTCTTTCGGAAATGATAACGGGAATGGGTCTTGTAGGCCAGCCAGGCACTTATGTTCCATAGAGGGATGGCCCATTCGAACAGAAAAAGTTGCAGATGGTAGCTTTTCTCTCCGAGCGCCCGGCAACTCCGGTTGAAGGCAATGTCCTTGGCGATGATGTAAATGAGGTAAAAGGCTGTAACGGTTGCCGCAACCGGATAATTCCGGTGCAGGTAACTGAGACCGGCGGCTGTGGCGAAAGTGAGCAGGCACCACCAGGGCAGCAGGGATTTGATATGATATCGGATGCGGAAGAGCCATTTATGACGGAAGTGTTTGCGCGTTTCCATGTAGTACATCCGTTCCTGTTTCCACAAACGTTTGGCAGGAGGCAGTTCCTGGCGGATGAAAGACCGGCGGTGCAGGGCGACGGCTGTATTGGACCGGCTGCTGTTCCGGTTTACAAGAAGTTCTTCGGCACCGCATATCAAATTGACGTGGCCGGTGAAGCCTTTGTTCCGTAAGAACAGGCTTTTCCGAAAGGCCATGTTGGCGCTGTCTGCCCGATAGGCGGCATGGCGGGCGCTGTAGGGCAGTAGCATCATCAGATTGTATAGGCGGAAGAAGATGATTTTGCGGGCGAACCATGAAGACGCCGGTGTGTAATTGGCGTACCCCAGTACGATCTGGCGCGCCGGAGAAGCGGCGCATTCTCGTCCGAGGGCCGATAGCCATTGCGGTGAGTCGGGGCGGCAGTCGGCCTCTGTCAGGATCACCCAGTCGTAGCGTGCAGCCCGGAAGCCCAAGGTCAGCGACAGGCGTTTCTGACTGATGTAACGTGCGCTTTTGGGCGTGAAAGTATGGCTCAGATGCGGGTATTTCAATTCCAGTATCTTGAGAACGTCTTCCGTTTCGTCTGTCGAATGGTTGTTGACGACTACGACCTCGAATGTTTCGTAGTCCTGTTCCAGAATGTGTGGCAGATTCCTGTGCAACTGCTCGCCTTGGTTGTGTGCTGTGATCACTACTGTCAGTGGCGGTAGCACGGGGGATGGCTCCGGTGAGTCTTCACCGTTGCTCTTTTTGACCATACGCGCCAGCTTGCCGTAGGACAGGGCGGTGTACAGCGCCACTGCCCACACCAGCATGAACGCGGCGCAGGCAGTGAGTTCCAAGCTATTCGTAAACAGGTTCATCTGTTTGTCAATCGCAATCTTCCGTGGTATAGCCTTTGGGCAGTGCGCGGCAGTTGTAGCCCGACGCCATGATTTCGCCGTAGGCTCCGGCCGACCGCAGGGCTATCAGGTCGCCCCGGTGACAACGGTTCAGCGCATAATCCTTGGCAAACACATCGCTGGACTCGCAGATGGGACCTACTATGTCGTAAGTCTCTTCAGCCTCGTCGCTGCTCAGATTCTCGATGCGGTGGTAAGCCTGATACAGTGCGGGTCGGATCAGGTCGGTCATGCCGGCGTCTACGATGGCAAACTGCTTGTGGGCGGTGGGTTTGACATAGAGCACGCGGGTGATGAGGCTGCCGCACTGACCAACTACGGCACGTCCCAATTCAAAGTGCAGCTGTTGGCCGGGACGTAGGTGCAGGTGATGGCGGTAGGTGGCGAAGTAGGCGCCAAAGTCCGGTATCGGGGCTTCGTTCGGGTGCCGGTAGTCTATGCCCAGTCCTCCGCCTACATTGATATTTTTCACTTCGATCCGATGCTCGTCCAGCTGTTCCTGAAGTTCGTTTATCCGGTCACAAAGCGCCTTGAAATCGTCCATCTCCGTAATCTGGGAACCGATATGGAAGTGCAGTCCCACGAAGTCCACATGATCCATCTGCTGTGCCCGGCCTATCACGGTGAGCATATCTTCCATCGCTATGCCGAATTTGTTTTCCGACAGTCCCGTGGTGATGTGGGCATGGGTGTGGGCGCCTACGTTCGGATTGATGCGGAACGAAACCCGTGCGACGGTACGGGCACGGGCGGCCAGTTCGTTGATCACTTCCAGTTCCGGAAGGCTCTCTACGTTGAAATAGGCGATACCGTGTTTCAGTCCCAACTCGATTTCCCAATCGCTTTTACCCACACCGGCATATACGATTTTGTCGGCCGGGAATCCGGCTGCCAGGCAGGCACTGATTTCTCCGCCGCTGACACAATCGGCTCCGAACCCGGCGCGGCTGATGAGTTGCAGTACTTTGGGGTTGGCATTGGCCTTCACGGCATAGTGCAGATGGTAGTTGCCGTTTTTGTCTGTCTCTTCCTTTATCGCGTCGAGCGTGCGTTGCAACAGGGCGGTGTCGTAGTAATAAAAAGGCGTTTGTATGTCCTTGAATGCTTGTGTCGGAAAGGATCCTTTCATGTTGTCGCGTAGGTTAGTTCTTAAACAATGTATCGCTTAAGGCCTGCAAGGCGCGCTTCTTATCCGTTCCTTTTACCAGGAAAGAGATGTTGTGGTTGCTGCCGCCGTAGGAGATCATGCGCAAGGGGATCTCTTTCAGAGCCTGGGTGATCCGGCTTTCGAACCCGACATTGGCGTGGCTCAAGTCGCCCACGACGCAGATGATACACATATCCTCGTCAACGGTCACCGTGCCGTATTTCATCAGGTCGGCGATGATTTCTTTCAGATAGGCCTTGTTGTCGATCGTCACCGATACGCCGACTTCTGATGTGCACACCATATCGATGCTGGTCTTATAGCTTTCGAATATTTCGAATACCTTGCGCAGAAAACCGTAGGCCAGCAGCATGCGGCTGGATTGTATTTGAATGGAAATGATATTGTCCTTGGCGGCAACGGCCTTGATAGTGCCTTTCTGGATGTCGTTGTTGATGATCGTACCCGGAGCGGCGGGGTCCATCGTGTTAAGCAACCGCACAGGTACGCCCGAGAACTGGGCCGGCTGAATGCAGGTGGGGTGGAGGATTTTGGCTCCGAAATAGGCCAGTTCGGCGGCTTCTTCGAAATACAGCTGGCGCACCGGCTCCGTATGATCCACCACGCGCGGGTCGTTGTTGTGCATGCCGTCGATGTCGGTCCAGATTTGTATTTCCTCCGACTGTATGGCGGCACCTATCAGGCAGGCGGTGTAGTCGGAACCGCCGCGCAGCAGATTGTCCACCTCGTTGTAAGCGTTACGGCAGATGAATCCCTGGGTGATATAGATCTCGTAGCCGGGGTGGGCTTCCAGGAGTTCGGTGATGTTCTCTTTGATAAAACGGAAGTCGGGTTCGGCGTTTTTATCGGTGCGCATGAAGTCCAATGCCGGCAACAGATAAGTTTTCACGCCGCACTCTTTCAGATAGTTGGTCACCATATTGGTGCTGATGATTTCTCCCTGAGCCAATATGATTTTCTCTTCAAAGGTAGTGAACAGTCCTTTGGTGAAGCTGCGCAGATAGTTGAATTCCTCTTTCAGGAATTTCTGCGTGGCAATACGATATTCATCGGTAGCATACAGCTCGCTGGCGTGCTCCATATATTTTTGCTCCAGGCGATTAATGATGTTGTTGGCGCCCTCGGCATTCTTCTTATAAAGGTAATCAGATATTTCTACCAACGTGTTGGTGGTTCCGGACATGGCGGAGAGCACTACGATTTTGGATTCTCCGTCTTTCGTGATTAACTGGGAAACATCTTTCATTCTTTGAGCGGTGCCTACAGATGTTCCACCGAATTTCATTACTTTCATTTTCCGTATATTTTTTAGTTTTCTTTTTGATTTTCTGATGTGTCCGGTTCTGCCGGGACGGGCTGGGCGGTATCCTGTTGTCGGGGTGCCGTGCCGAATTCTTCGCTGCACTCCGTCAGTTGCCGGTCGCCGCAACGGTATACGATACCGGGAAATTCACGAATCAAACGTTCGTTGTGCGTACTCATGATAACGGTCGTTCCGCTGTTGCATATCTGATGCAACAAGGCCGTTGTGTGTTTCCCTGTTTCGTAGTCCAGATTACCGGTAGCCTCGTCGGCTATGATCATCGCCGGACGGTTGAGCAAAGCACGGGCGATGCAGATACGTTGCTGTTCGCCGCCCGACATTTCGTAGGGCATGTGGTTGATTTTATCTGTCATGCCCGTTTGTTCCAGTACTTCCCGTATCCGTGTGTCGCGTTCTTTCCGTTTGTTCCATCCGGTGGATTTCAACACGAAATCCAGATTCTGCTGTACGTTGCGGTCGGTAAGCAACTGAAAATCCTGGAACACGATGCCCAACCGGCGGCGTAAGGCCTGAATGTGTTTGCGTTTGACGCGCGTCATATCCACCCCCAGCACATCGGCGTTGCCCGAGTGAATGTCCAGTTCGCCGTAGAAACTTTTCAGCAGCGATGTCTTTCCGCTGCCCACTTTCCCGATCAGATAGATAAATTCTCCTTCGCGGGCTTGAAAGTCAATGCCTTTCAATACCGTATGTTCTTTCTGACAGAGAGTTACATTTTTATAGTTGATAAGCATGTGCTACCGAAATTAGACGTTGGGACAAAGAGGCGGACATCAGTGCTTTTTCCACTGAGGATTGTGGCGTTTTTGCAATTCCTCCGCCATCTGTTCTATGCGTAGGCCTTTGGAGGTGAGCAGGACAATAAGATGATACAGCATGTCCGATCCTTCGTAGATAAGACGGTCGTCTGTTCCGTTCACGGCCTCTATTACCGCTTCCAATGCTTCCTCGCCCACTTTCTGTGCCATGCGGTTGATACCGTCTTTGAAAAGGCTGGTGGTGTAGGAGCCTTCCGGCATTTCTTTATGTCGCCGTTCGATGAAGTCTTGCAACTCGCTGAGGAACAGGAGCGGGTTGGCCGTATTCTTTTCTCCCCAACAGGTGTCGGTGCCGGTGTGGCAGACAGGACCGGCGGGATTCACCCGGATAAGCAAGGTGTCCCGGTCGCAGTCGTTTTGTATGCTCACCACATGCAAAAAGTTACCGCTTTCCTCGCCTTTGGTCCAAAGACGGTTTTTGGTTCGGCTGAAGAAGGTCACCTTACCGCTGTCTACGGTTTTTGCGTAGGCCTCCGCGTTCATGAATCCCAGCATCAGTACATTCTTTGTGCTGTCGTCTTGTATAATGGCGGGCACCAATCCTCCCATCTTTTCAAAGTCTATCTCCATATATAATAATAGGTATATGTTATAATCTTACGTTAATGCCCTCTGCTTGTAAATATCGCTTTAGTTCGGGGATGGGTATCTCACCGAAATGGAATACGCTGGCCGCCAGGGCGGCATCGCTTTTCCCGCATCGGAAAGCATCGCGGAAGTGTTCTTTCTTTCCCGCGCCGCCCGAAGCAATCACCGGGATAGTCAGTTCG
>ERZ778515.338-NODE-338-length-41143-cov-9.666545_pt1 | contig 41143 bp, 20 predicted proteins | sample MGYA00510343_ERZ778515 | MGnify/ENA primary metagenome ERZ778515 (study PRJEB29527, sample SAMN07138965) | mouse gut metagenome | material: feces | host: mouse | place: China:Nanjing | collected 2016-01-25 ...
GCAAGCAAGCTTGCATCGGATTTCTTGACCTTTTGACCCTGGTATCATATTATTAGTCTAGCACCATACAAAGTCTTCGTCAACCAATAGTAGTATAAGGAAATCTTTTCACGCTTCTATAGAATTTGACTTATTTTAGGGTGTGAATTATAACATTTTGGCGCAGGAGCAAAAAGTAATATGTTAACAATTCGTGCAAAATTGCAAACTTTTGCTGGTGGATTTTTTATTGCTTAGATGATATACTTTTTGTATCGTTTCACAGACAAATTGCACATGCTAAAGTACACAAGGAGGATCAAGATGAAATTAGGAAACAGTTTCTTTCATGCACGAAAAAAAAGCGGACTGACACAGGAAGAAGTTGCCCAAAAGTTAGGCGTGAGTAGACAAACGATCTCCAAATGGGAGACAGATGAGACGCTCCCAGATATCCGTCAATCCAAAAAAATGGCAGTGTTGTACAACGTATCATTGGATGAACTTATTGAATTTGATGCAGACGTAAGAGAAATAGAACAGATAATAGAACGAACCAGCGAAGAAGCAGAATCAAAAGTTGATTGGAATGCCGTATGGGGAAAGAAATATCCTATTTTGCTTCAATATCAAAGCGAGGTGAACATACCAAATTATGAAGTACGACTGACAGAAATGCTAGAGGAATTGAAAAAGGAATATGGATACAATGAACTTGATTCCTTTCTAGTACTCAAAGATATTTTGGCCAGAATATGGAAACAAGCATGACTTCTTTATATTCTTTGTTACATCTGTTGGTGGACGGTATCTGTGCATTTTCCATGTTTGGTAGATTCCTACCACATGGAAACCAGACCATAAACTTCCTTTTGTATAATTTTTGTGCTTTTGCGTTGCAAATGCCATTTGGTACGATATTAGACTTTTTTATAAAACAAGAAAAGTGCTCTCGCACTACAAAAATTCCCTGTTTTGTGGCAATTATTGGAGTCCTGTTCACTCTCTTAGGCACATTCACGCATCCAATCCTACTGGGAATTGGCAATGCATTGTTCCATGTTGGAGGCGGTGTTGGAACAATCTATGAAGATCACGCAAAACATTGGAAAGGCAGAGGACTTGGCATCTTTGTAGCCCCCGGAGCACTTGGTTTGTATCTTGGAACGCTCGCAGCCAAAAACAAAATTGCACAGGATTGGCTTTGGATTATCTGTAGTATAATGCTGTTATGTTGCGCTTTCGCAATAAATCAAGCAAGGAAATTTCTCCCTTTTTGCTATATTGAGCAATCATCAGCTTCGTTTGACAATTCTACTTTTACAATGCAGAATGGCACTGTCAGTTATAATGTCTACCCGCAAAATAGCACTCAGAGAAATCTTGCTCCACTTTGCGTTGCCCTCTGTTGCCTACTGGTCGTTATTCTGCGCTCTTATGTTGGTATGATGGTTCTATTTCCATGGAAAACTTCTATATTTAGTGGAGTTCTTGCTGTTATGTCAATTGTCTTTGGTAAAATAGCTGGTGGTTTTCTAGCCGCACGCTATGGAATTTTAAAAATTTCTATCACATCATTGTTTTTCGCAGCAATTGCTTACCTTTGCTCTGACATAATGCTATTTGGTATTATAGCACTGTTTCTATTTAATATGACAATGCCCATTACTCTATATTTAATGGTTTGCCTTTTTCTAAGAATGCCGGGATTTTCCTTTGGATTTTTAACCTTTGGCCTTTTTCTTGGATTTCTCCCTGCCTACTTTGGATTTCCCACTATAATAAGTGGAAATCTGATAGGCTGTGTGGGAAGTGTGCTCTCTATGTTATTGTTATATGCAAGTCTCCATACTACGTTTTGTTCAATTTAACTGTTATTGTTTATTTGTCTATTAAAATAGCAGTACAAATACATTGCTGTTTCCGCCCTCAATGAACAAAGTTGTACCAAAATCAGATTAGCGTAAACGGTAGCTTTTATCCACTTTAGAATGTAAAATTTGACTTGTCAACCACAATAACAAATAGTATGATAAATATAGAATTTCTATTCTATTTCAAGTATTATTAATAGAAACACCTTTTTAAGATTGGAGAATTATTTATAATGTTAAATCAGAAGGAAACAATTATACCAATAGGAGAACTTCCAGAGAAAATGCCCTCTGGCTTACAAACACTATACACCTTTGACGCTTTTGGCCATGATGGTAAACAACTCACAGAGGCAAATTTAAAAAAACTGTTAAAGAAAATCCGACATTCCCAGGATATTTCCATTTTCCTTTGTCCAAATTCCGATATAGAAACTGCAATCGAAGAAGAATATATGAATTTGGAAATAAACGATGATTGGATTTCTTTTTGCTATGTGATACACGACACTTATCCAGATAGTTATTTCTGCTGCTGTTTTGACCCAGATTATCTTGATTCTGACGAAGAATCTCCAATGATACCCGGTGATGGACAATCTATCATTCTAAAAAAATATACGATGCACGATCCCGAGCTTGCTGCTAACTGCATTGAGTATTATGCTCGCACCAGACAGCTTTATCCAGGTATGGCATGGTTAAAAGTAGAGTAATCATATTACAATGCCTTTTTATAGAATATTATGCTTGTGCATCCCACATTTGTATCGCTGCTTGACAGCGAAATGGAGATTAATACAATGATAAAAGAAAAAACACTGTACATAACTGATTTAGACGGAACATTGCTTCACCATGACGAGCGCATTTCCACATGGAGTTGTAAGACACTCAATCAACTTATTGATGCAGGAATGCTGTTTTCCTATGCCACAGCACGCTCCATTTTTACTGCCAGCACTGTGACGGAAGGACTTTTCCCAAAACTTCCAGTTATCGTCAATAATGGAAGCTTTATTATGGATGTTCCTACCAGAAAACGAATTGTAGTCAATCAATTTACAGACAGCGAAGCACAAGATATCTATGCGACACTGTGCAAATATCAGATTGCGCCACTTGTGGATGCGATTATCAATGAACAGGAAAAATTCTCTTACGAGGAGCGTGCCATCAATCCTGCTCTTGCTGAATTTGTGGCAGCACGCAAAAATGATGGCCGTGACAACCCATTGACCGACACAAGTGTCATATTACAGGGTACAGTATTTTACTTTACTTGTATTGGCGAAGAAGAAAAACTTAGAGCAGCATATACCGTATTAAGAAAAACTTACAATTGCATCTTTCAATTTGACATCTACTCTCATGAGCCATGGTTGGAAATTATGCCACACACTGCATCAAAAGCCCACGCCATATTGCAGCTAAAAGAACACTATCACTGCAATAAAGTTGTTGTTTTTGGCGATGGTGCGAACGATATTCCTATGTTTCATATCGCCGATGAAGGCTATGCAATGAAAAATGCCATCGATGCACTAAAAGAGATTGCGACCGCCGTCATTGACAGCAATGAAAATGATGGGGTCGCAAAATGGCTTCTTGAAAATGCAAAATAAAGATTTACAAAAATAACTCCTATATTAATTTCTATAATACATAAACAATAAGGAACTTTTTATAGTTCTTGTTTGTTTTTGAAATTTTATTCTATTGCCAATTTCCGAATCCTTCCAATCGCCAACTTTACTGGTGGCAGAAGAATTACAAACACACTCACTGCTGCCTCAGCAAAGATATAGATTCCATTGTATACTATTGAATATGGAAGCACTCCCCATCCCTCCCATGCGTAGGAACCAAAGAAGATACAACCAGACAGCACCGCAAACACATATCGCCCCAACACTGCTGTGAGATATCCCTTAAGCAAACCGTTCTTGGCCTCCGAAAAGATTCCAGACAACCCCAATGCGCCAAAAGCAAGCAAATAGTCTACTATCAACTGCATTGGATACAATACATATGGATCTATTAGTAACTGCAGTACGCCATATGCCAAACCTGTCAAAAGTCCTACACTAAGACCAAAAAAGTATCCGGGCAGACAACAGACAAGCATTGATAACAGCGTGATAGAACCGCCGGTTGGAAAACGAAACAGTTTTATATTTGCAAGCACAGTGCCAAGCGCAATCGCCATAGCACAGAACGCAAGTTGTTTTACTGTTAATTGCCCACCTCTCGCAATGCTATGTCTATTCTGCTTTTTGGCAGAATTTCTAGCAAAAAATACCGCCGCCAAAAGCAGAATTACGATTACTGTCGCAAGCAATCCGTTTCCAAGTGTCGTGGGGATATACGTTGTCTCTCCCCAATCGTTTACTACTACTTCGTACAACATAAAAAATCCTCCTTCGTTTTCGCGAGGAGGTCAGCATCGTAGCAATTCAGTATACTTGCAGTTATGCATTTCATTCAAATACATATCCGCAATCACTTGTCTATAGATTCTGCAATATAACACAAAATCCAATCAAGTAAGGAAGATTTATCTTCCCTACTCGCCGCGCCGCCAATGCGCCACTTTTGTGGCATATTTCCTTTGCATCGGCGCGCATAAACATCTGAATAGCGTTTCATTATTCTCATACTGCTTCCTTACGCCGGTATTATCCGGTTCAAGTAATGAGGGTAAAGTCTCAGCGATGTGCACCCCTAGCGTGATAGTTTTGTACAGGAATTACTATAACGTTCTTTTTCTATAATGTCAATAAATTTTTTATTTATTGATATACAATTTTATAATAACTTGATGATGTAAGCTTAAATACAATAAAGTATATCATTACAAACACTGTCACTGTCGCAATAAGACAGCCGATAAACAATGTTGTATTCATAAGACCAAACATATATAATATTACTTTTAACATTGGAAATGCCATTGTCAAATGAATCACTGCCACAGCAATTGGCAGGAAAAATACAGTGCGCACTTGTGCGTTAATCGCAGTTTTTACCATATTGCGTCCCATTCCAACTTTGGTCATAATGGCATAGCGCTCCCTGTCTTCAAAGCCTTCCGAAATCTGTTTGTAATAGATAATCAACACAGTAATCATCAAAAACATACTTCCAAGAAACAATCCCAGAAATAGAAAACCACCATTTAGCTCCATATAAATATCATGTTGTTCTGCTCTTACAGTTACAGTTCTTGTGCTAAATCCCGATTCTGCTTTATATCCATCTAGCAATTCCCGCACTGCTGAAGCATACATTTTTTTCTCCTCAGATGTCCCATCGATATCAATTTCTATATGATATTTTACTTCCGATTCTGCTATAAAGGACATTAAAGCACTGTCATCCTCCACAACCACATAGAGTAACTGTTGCGCGTTTACAAATCCCTCAACTCCTTTGTTGGCAAGATCTTCTGACAAATCCATCTTTTTCGCCACAGGATACTCTGTTCCAAATAACACAATGGATTCCTCGTCAAATAATATCGGTGATATGACCATCACACTTCCTTGTGGAATCGCATCATAAGAACGTCCTGTATATTTTTCATAATCAGTCCGTGTCATCAGATAAAGCATTCCCATATCCACAAAATTATAAGAATCATTTGTGTTATCGTAATGCTCCACCCTATTTCCTTCTTTATGTGTCACAACCACAATATCTGTATATTCTAACACATCTGTTAATTCCCTACCTTGTTCTTTGCCAACTATCGAAAGTTGTTCTATTAAAAATTCTCGTTCTGATGCTTCAGGAATAAAATCCCGATAAAGCGTTATACTAATGTCTGCCGGAAAATTATTTTTTAAAGAGCTCTCCAAACCTGCATACAGGCAAACTGTTGTTGAAATTGTCACAAGTACCATTGTAGAAAGAATGCAAATATTTGCAAGACCAACTGCATTGCGTTTCATGCGGTAAAGCATACCAGACACTGTAATAAAATGCGCTGTCTGATAATAAAATTTTTTATTTCTTTTTAGTAACTTTAAAATGGCAATGCTCACAGAAATAAATAGTATATAGGTTCCTGCAATCACCAGTAAAACTGCTATAAAAAATATATTGACTGCCATAATCACATCCTGAACTTTCACAGCAAGATAGTATCCTGCCAAAATACATAGAACACCACTCACTGCTAAAATCCATTTTGCTCTTGGCTCTCGCTCTCCCACATTATCGCCATGTAGCAATGTAATTGGATTGGCAAGTTTTACCTGAAGAAAATTATAGAAAAGCATCAAAAGATAAAGAATCCCAAAAAGTTCTATTGTCTGTAAACACCCCCATCCCGAAATATAAAATGGAATGTTTTCTGACACTCCTGTCAGTTTGTACAAAAACATCGCAGCCAACTTATGAAACATAATGCCAAATAAAAGTCCTCCACAGACAGAAAACAGATATAAAATCACAGATTCCCATACCATTACTTTTGCAATGTGTCGCTTTTCCATACCAAGAATATTGTATACTCCTAATTCTTTCTTGCGCCGCTTCATCACAAAACTGTTTGTGTAAAACAAGAAAATACATGCACATATCCCTACAATGATAAGCCCCATTGTCAATACGATTGAGAGCGTCCCCGCACCGCGCATTGACGCAATCCCAGTGCTCCCCTGAATCGCACGCATAATATAAAACATCATGGTAGATACCATTCCTGCAAGAAGATATGGCAAATAAAACTGTCTATTATTTTTTAAATTGGTTACTGCCAATCGAAAATACAATCGTTTCATAACAATCCCCCTATTCACAATATATGACTTTCTTGAATTTCATTTGCTTTTTGTGCAAGCACTGTCAAAGTATCTGATATTTTGGCATATAGCTGCTCATCTGTCAGATTTCCACGATAAATCTGATGAAAAACTTCTCCATCTTTGATAAACAAAATACGGTTTGCATGGCTCGCAGCTTTAGTGCTGTGTGTGACCATAAGTATTGTCTGCCCATCACTATTAATTTCACGAAACACTTTCAGCAATTCCGCTGACGCTTTGGAATCAAGTGCGCCTGTCGGTTCATCTGCAAGAATTAATTGTGGATTTGTTATAATCGCTCTTGCCACTGCTGTTCGTTGTTTTTGCCCTCCAGAAACCTCATATGGAAATTTTGCCAACAATTCTGCAATCCCCAGCCTGCGCGCTATTGGCGCAAGGCGCTGTTCCATGTCTTCAACCGTTTTTCCTTGCAAAACCAACGGTAACAGAATATTGTCCTTTAGGGAAAAATTATCTAGCAAGTTAAAATCCTGAAATACAAATCCAAGGTTATCTCGCCGAAAGGCCGAGATTTCTTTCTCTTTAATCAGGGTCAAATCCTTCCCATTGAGCAACACTTCTCCACCAGATGGCTTGTCAAGTGATGCAAGAATGTTTAAAAGTGTTGTTTTACCCGATCCAGACTCTCCCATAATTGCCACAAATTCTCCCTGTTCCACAGAAAAGTTCATGTTCTCTAGCGCTTGTATTTTGGCACCGCCAAAACGTGTTGTATAGACTTTTTTTACATTTTTTACTTCTAATATTGACATATTTTGTCCTGCCTTTCTTATATAATATTTTTTATTGTTGTTATTCTTTATGGCTTTAGTATATCAAAAAAGGAAACTGCCAGCTATTTTATTAGCTTACAATTCCCTTTTATTTCTTACAGTTTTGTAAGATTACTGTGGTATTTTGTGAACTTCACGTAACCTGTTATAAGTCTACAAATGCTTATTTTGAACATTTTTATGCTTTTTTGCTTGACAGTGATTTTACGTAATCTTTTATAAGTCCCCTATCTTTACATGAATCAGTAAGTATTATAGTAATCCTTCTTTATGGAAAGTTTATCTACTGTATTGCTATTCTGCCTCTTTTTCTTGTACGTTGTAGTAACAGATCAGACATAACAAAATCGAACCTTACATTTCCTATAAGAGCATGGTTTTCATATTCTTCTACAATAAAAGCGAAGTCCTATTTACTAACAAAAATTTAAAAGACGCTGATAGAAAAATCTATCAACGTCTTTTATACACAGACCTGCCTACCTAATTTTGTGTTTTGTTAATTGTTATTATGCTTATATTATTATATAAAACTTAAATACAAGCATAATAACTATCTTCTGTCTTTTAGTAAACAGCTAATTTCTTAAAATGTTTCTGTCATTATTCAAATAGTACCATCAGAGTTGTCTGTATTACCTGAATTATCAGAACCTTCTGTATTACCAGAACCACCATTATCTGGTTCTGATGGTTCAGTTGTTTCTGGCGCTTTATAAGTAATCTGCAATGTCGCGTTACCTTCTTGATATCTATCTGCATTCCACAATTTAAGTATTACCTCTGCATCTTGTTTCAACTCGATTTCCTCTGTAGCAGTGTTCCAAGTTGTATAGGTCTTTCCGCTTACTGTCAACTCAAATTCGCAATTTGGATAGGCTCCAGATGGTACCATATTAAAGGTATACGTTCCTTTTGAATTATTTGTAAAAGTTATTATCTTTATTGTATGTTCTTTTGATACAGCTACAGGTTTATTTGTAGTAGGCAACTCTGCGAATGCCAAATCTTCAGTTACCTCATATCCATACAAAGATATTGAACGACTTTCCCCATCATCTGTGTTAAAGATAAACTTAACAATATCATTCTTTTCCAAATCTAGAGTATACTGGAAGCCAGTATCAGATAAGCTTTCGTTGTCTAACGCTAGTTCTGTATCATTCTTATATATCGTTGCAACAACATTGTCTGTGCTATAAAATACATATTTGCCAGCCTCACTAACTGCTGGATATATCACTGTAGCACTGCCGTTTTGTGGTATATATAACGATTTAGAACTATCTAATGTAGTCTCATACTCGAACTCTTCCACTGAACAGTATACAGATGTACTAAATTCTTTATATGCATCTCTCCAAACAATAAGTTTTATTGAATTAAAGTTTTCAGACTCAACTGCATACTCTAATTCATTATTGCCTTCCGCAACTGGTTCTGTATCAGAACCCAAGTACAATGCTAGATGAAGGTCATCATAACTATCTGGAACACTAAACTTTAATTTCATACCTGATACCTTATAATTATTGTCATTATAATTATATGAAATCTCTGCCTGTTGATGATAATCACCATCTATCCAAACTGATGTTTCTACATTTACATCAGTGTGGATTAATTTTTCAAAATATTTGTCTGAGCTTAACGCTCCTTGTTGAACAGTAATATTATATGTTCCTGCATTATGATAATAATACCAAGTCCTAAGCAATACTGTTGTGCCTTCGGTAAGCCCTGCTTTTATGGTACTATTTCCATAAGGATTCTCTTTTTCTCCTAATACTTCCATTGTATCATAATTATACAGTTTCATACAACTACTTGAATCAGTTGAAAATTCATAATAGCCTGACTCTGCTACTGTAAACAAAAACCATTCTTCTTGGTTATCTTCCAAAGTAATACTTGGATTAAACAGAGTATCTGGGCTAATAATTTCTTCTGTTTGGTTATGGAGCATATAGACATATAGCCAACTATCATAGTAATCATTACTTAACTTCGTTACTGTGATTTCCGCCTGTTCTTCTGCAACAAGATCTTTACTAATACAGAAGTTATTATCTGCACCATTACTATAAACATCTGTTGACCTATTGCTGCTAGATATCTCTCCTTCTAGTGTCGCTGAACCCGTAGAACAGAATATATAAGTTCCGTTTTGTGATGCAGTAAATGTAAATGTCTCACTTTCACCAGAATTTAATTTTACATTATAGCCATTACTACCTACAGATATAGGCCTTGTCTCTTTGGTTGCAGTAAATGTAACACTCGCCTTATTAGATAATGCTTCTATATAGAGATAGTATGGCATACCTGCTCTTTGAGTGAATGTCCGTTCATAATTATATCCACTATTATCTGGCATATCATCAAGAGTCTCGCCAGATAAGTATCTCATTCTATATTTTGCATTGGCAGTAATTCGATAACTTCCGCTGCTTGTAGGATACCACGCAATCAGTTGAGCCTCACCTGCATTAAGGTAGAGAGTTGAAGATGTTTCTCCCTCAATATACCTCGATTGTAAGCTTTCAATAGACACTGTTACTTCTGTATTATCCTCACGTGCACTGATTAAGAGAATTCTCTCATCTCCACTACTCATTTCTACAGGCCATAGCCTGCTAGAGCTACTATCAGAATCCAAAATCCAGTCTAAGTCATTTTTGCAATACTTATAAGCTACTGTATTATTGGCAACAAACTTAATCCTATAATAGTCATAATTTTCAGCAGTATAGTTTACTAATACAGACTCACCTTTCTGCAAGGTTAACTCTAACGGCTTATCCAATGTCACAGACTGCTCGGATACTTTAGTACAAGTTACTGTACAGTCATATGAAGATGTATTGATTCTAATATACTTTACTGCACCTTTCTCTAACTGCAATGTACTTGTATAAAACCACCCATAATCCTTAGTAAGTTTATCATTTACATACACATTTGCACTGTTATTTGTAGTAATATTATATATACCTTTTTCAGTTGCCGTTAAGACATAATATGCATCATTGTCTTCACCTACTGTTACGATATCCTCTTTGCCAACAACAAGTTCTTTTACCTCTGTTTCTTTTGTAATGGTAATCTTCTCTGTAGCAACAGACTCACCATTATTTTGAATCCTAAAGTATAAAGAATCTCCTTTGCCTAATCCACGATTATAGGAATTACCATCTGTCATAAAACGGTCATAACTACCATCTGCATTTGTATATACATATACAGAACAGTTTCCTGTTACTGCAAACTGATAGAATCCTGCTGTCTCTGCAGTAAAGTATGCCCACTTGTCACCATTTGCTGCAATATCCTTTACTTCATTCTCGGCTTCTTTGAGCATCTCCATCTTTGTATCAACAGATGCCTTAATGCTTACCGCAACTTTCCCAGAATCATTTGCTGCACTGGAATTAGGAGTTAATTTTAGATAAATGGTTTTACCATTATCTACACTATAAAATTGGCCATTAGATAACCTTGTATGCGCATCTTTCATCAAGTCTTCATATACATAAGTTTCATCTACATTTGTCATCTCAAACTTATATTTTGCTGTCTCAGATGCTTTGAAGGAAACCCACAATGTTTCACTTGGCGCAAGATCTTTCTTGACTTCCTTTGATGCTTCCAAAACTGCTGGTACAACTTTGCTAACAGTAATCTTATAGTCTGTCTTTGGTACTACATTTGTAGATGCTGCAAATACAATCTCCTCGCCAGCTTCCATTGGTCTATCTGTATTAAAAGACAAAGAGTCCTTGATGCTCATATCATCTACACTATCATATATCTGTGCGGATACTGTTTGCTCTGTACAGGTAAATAGATATCTGCCATCTTCAGGAGCAGTATATGAAATATAGGTCTTTTCGTCTGAAACAAGCCCAGCTACTTTCACCGTATATTCCTTATCCAGTTTATTCGCTGTTGCTTTTTTCACACTAAAGGTCACATCTGCTGCTGGTTTTGCTCCATAGTACATTGCGTAATAATACGTTACGCCTTTTTCCATAGTTACTTCTTTCATCTGACGATATCTTTCAAATTCGCCTGATAGATCGTTGTTATAATCCGCATAAAGAATTGCTTTTGCATCGGATGCCTTCACAATATACTTGCCATCTTCTGGAGCTGTGTACGAATACCACTTCATATATCCTGCTGGAGTTTCTGATGCTTTCATTGTAGCTGTTCCAGCCGTTGTGATATCTGCCGCACTAACTTTTTCTGCCTTAACCTTAAAGCCTACGCTTGTTTCTGAAGTAACATTCACTTTAAATGTTATCTTCTCGTTGATAGAGGATACAAAAGTACTATAATTTTCTCCATTACCATAGCAATAATCATAACTGCCACCAGTATAAGTTATTGTCGAAGAAACATCATCCTTTAATCCTTCTAAAGAAATCGCATATCTTCCATTCTCTGGCACTTTAAAGCTAACGTACAGATCCTCTCCAGTTTTTAGCTTTCCATCTACAGATTTTGTAAGAGTCAACTCTTTCACATCTCTTACTGTAGATGTCACTTTGTAACCGAGCTTTGCTGCATCAGCCTTAATTGCTAATGTATATGTATCATTTTCTCCTAACGTAACTGTTACTGGGAAGTACTCTGTTTCAAAAGAATCATTATTTTTTACACTCTTTGCAGTATAAGCTCCTGTTGCGTCACTGAGGTTAATTGTATAAGTACCTTCACCTTTGATGTCGTACCACTCATAACTGCCCTCTGCAAGGTCCTTCTTTTCAATTGTAATTGGAGTACCAACCTTTGCTGTCAAGCTTGTTGGTTTAATTGCTTTTACGGTTGTAGTCACATCTGCATCTGCACCATTAACCTTCACTCGAATGTAGATGGTTTCATTTGCTTTCACTAATACTGCCTGCTCTGGATTATACTCGCCTTCAATCTTCTTTTCTCCATTTGCATCCGCAAAATACGTCATATTTGCTGACGCCACCTGGCCTTCTGCTGCCTTAGCAGTAGTATTAAAGCTATATCTACCTGCTGTTTCTGCTGTAAAGCTATACCATTTAAAACTGCCATCTGTCAATTTAACAGTATCACTTGGTTTGTCTTTTAAATTTAATGCTGTAGTCTTAATTGGCTCAATTGTTAATTTTACAGTTTTTTCTGCCTCTGTACGATTTTCCACCTTATAGTATACTGTCTCACCTGCATCCAATGAAACTTCACTAGCAATACCAATTGAAATCATGTTTAATATAGAAGTTCCCTGGGATATGGTACATGATTTTGCATCATTACCTGTAAGATTGACACTATATCTTGCCTTTACAGGTGCTGTATATACAAACCATATCTCTGAGTTTGGCTTAATCTTAAATTCTGTTGGCGGAACTTTACCTGGCTGAACTGGAACTGCCTCAATGCTATAGGTAACTTCTCCTCCTGTTACTGACAACTTCAGATAAAAGCTTTCGCCGGCTTTGCAGCCTTCATAGAAATTATCTTGTTCAATATTAGAACCATTTCCATTCAACTGTTGGCACTTTTCAACTGAAACATTACCTTTGCCTGCTTGTGTCTGTGTTGTTTTTTGATAGAAGTAATAAATTGTATCTTCTGTTGCCTTAAACTGAAGCCACTTTTCTGAATCAGCAGCAAGCTTTCCTGACCATGTATCTGTAAATGGCGTTGCTTCTACTCTGGAAACAATAATCTTGGCGTTGTCTTGCTTATTCTCAGTGTCGTCTGTGAACACTTGAAGATAGATAATATCACCTTTCTTTAATCCACGATAATATAAATTGTTGCTAAATGAAGCGATATTAAATTCTTTCCCTTTATAGCTGTTTACTGTTGCATTTGGAGTGATTGGATTTTCTCCGGTCCTTGGGGTAACTACCGCCTTAAAGCTATAATCACCATCCTTATCTACGGTAAACTTAAAGTAACTCTTATCACTGCTCAATGAAGTAGCATTTTCGCCAAAATTAATACCCTTTACACTGATTTTGGTTGTTTTAATCGTTACTGTTGTCTTATCGCTTGGTGATTCTACATATACATATACAATCTCGTCTTTATCAAATTCTTTTTCGTGGTAAGAACCCATCCAATGCTGGTTAGGCTTACTTGTGTCGTCTGTATAGTATACACTAAGATTAGGAACCGCTGCCTTTGCTGCTGTATCTTCTACAGTACCTGTTGTCTTAAAGCGATAAAAACCATCTTCTGGTATAATGTACTGTACAAATTTTCCTTCGCCTGCTTTTTCAAGTGATACTGATTTACTTGTCTCCTTGGTAACATCAATTACGCCGCGCTCTGCATCTGGTGTGATAGTCAAATCTGTCTTAACAGCCGTCAATGACTTATTTTCAACCCCAATATAAACCTTATCACCTTTATTTAAAGTTTTCTTGGAAGTTGTTGTACCATTTCCTGATGTAATTTTGTCATAAAGTTTCAATGTTACTGCATTATTGGTACTTGTCAATCCAAATTCATAACTCATATCAGATGGCGCTTCAAATACATACCAATTAGTTGTCTTTCCTTCAATGTTCTGGTCTTTGGTTGCACCTTCGTTAACCTTTACAATTGGAGTTCTCATGGATACTGTATAAGTACCTTTAGACAGGGGAACTACTTTTGTTTGACCTGCTTTCAGACCCTCTTGATAAACTATTACATCATTGCTGTTCTTAATTATATAGTAGTTATCTTCTGGCGCTGTAAATGCAATGCTACCCTTCTTCTCCAGATTGTACTTGCCAACTCCAGACCAAGTCTCATAAAGTGTACCTGATGCCCTAAGAGTCACTATGTATGTCTTATTATTTCCAGATGTTGGTACTACTTTCAAATAGCAAGTCTCACCTTTTTGCAACTCAACATCTTCTAAATCTCTCTGCAATGTTCCTTTTATATCACAACGCATTAAACTACAATTAGAATTATCCAATGTAAAGTCATAAGAACCATATTCTGGAGCTACAAATTTTACAATCTTTCCTTCGCCTGCTGCAAGCACTAACTTTACTGGATTATCCATTGTAAGGATTTCAATGTCACCATACTCAACACTTTCATCCAGAGCGCTTCCATTATCTGGCTCATATTCGCCAAAGAAATAGCTTGCCTCACCAGTTGCGTTGACAAACACAGTCCATCTCGCAATTAGTTTCTTTGTAACTTTAGATGTCAGCTCAATCTTTGTGACACCTTTCTTCAATGTCTTTAATGTTGCAGTATAGCTTCCAGCATTTGCCTTAACTGTTGCAACTTTTGTATTTGTACTCTTCCAAGTCAGTGTATCACTAAGTCTATTCTTTGCTTCGAAGTTCTGCGGAACTGCTACTAAGGTATATGTATTATTGGAAGTCAACGCTTTATAGTCTTTTAAAGTTACATTACCATTTACCTTAATGTCAATACCACCATCAGTATTTTTGTAAGAGCTGTCCGCTTCTTTACTAAATGGGAAGAAATTTTGTTCTTCTCCGTATTCATGTCCCAACTCATATCCATATTCCGCCTGATATGCTGCTGGTATATCTGTTGTCTTAAAGTTCTTTGACACAGCTTTTGATACTGCTTCCTTCTTTAAGTATGTTGCTGTTACAGATACAGTATAAGAAGATTTGCGCACTAACGGCTTATCAAATCCTATATAAGTTGTAAAAGTATCTGTCTTTTTCTTAAAATCAGATACATGGTCCAAATCATCATGATTGTAATATTTGTCACTTACAATATTTTTCGCTGCATCAATAATCTGAATCCTAAAATACAACTGATTGATATAAGTATCTGGATCTGGATCATCCTCATATTCATATGCATTCATACGAGGATATGTAAAGGAAACAGTCGCATATTTATCGACAACCTCTGTTACCTTCAAATTCTTTACTGGTGAGATATCTGTAGATTTTATTGTTAAATAAACTACATTGCTATCATTCTCTGAACTCACATTCCGATCAGTTATTCGAAGTTGTGTAGATTTCTTTGCTTCCTTTGCTGTAATATAATTGCCATATTCTGTAGACGAAATGCTAAAAGCATCATTGTCACCAGTCTCTAACCATCCGATTTCAATGTTTGGTGTGTAATTTGTAAGTTTCTGCTTTCCAGCAAAATAAGTTATATAATCCTCAATCCTTATCAATTCACCAACTCTGACTTTTACACTCTTAGGAACGGTCATCTTAGTTGCATCTGCTGTAACATACAATGTTCCATATCCATATTGGTCTGTTACTGCATCATATACTACAATGTCCACCCAACCTTTACCAGTAAGTGTCACATTGCCTTTCTTATCAATTTTGGCAACACTAGATGGTGCATAATAACGATTTCCTATTTTTACTGTATACGAATCTACTGCCTTATCTTCATAATAGTCCTCATAATTATATGTTACAATATAGCTAAGTTTTGGTTGTGCATAATGCTTTAAGTTTTCTTTTGCAATTGGGAGTCTATGCTCAATTATATCGCCCTCATTTGCACTAAGGTTCTTTGCTTGTTCCAAAAATTTGCCTATTGTGATAGATGGTATTTTCTTTTCAGAAACATCTGCAGTATATGTATATCCGTCCACATCATCTACATACTTATAGTGTTCATCATCAAATCGAACTTCTAACGCTTGCACTTGTGATGCAGTTGTTTTAAAGCTCTTTACCGCACCCTTTGCAGATACAGCTACACTGCTGCCATCGGCAAGTGTTCTAATGCCGCTTACATTTCTTACATAAACTGCATACTGGGAACCTGCTTTCAATCCTGAAATAGGAACACGCGATGTCTTTGATTTTGCATCATAACTCTCTGTTGCAGTATAGATAGGTGCTGTCGCAAAGCCTGCACTCTTCCAATCACCATTTTTCAGCTTCTCAATTGCTGTTATAAAGGCATCTTCTTTTGCTTTTGGATCTTCTAACACATAGATTTCTCTGCGATATCCATCTGGAAGTTTTGGATAGGTAACAACTGCAGAAATATCCAATGCGGTAACAGTCTTAATCTTTGGTGCAGTTACATCTACTACACTAATCTTAACTGTTGCTGCTTTTGCTCCTTCAATTGGCTGTTTAATCCCTTCCTCATCTTCATAACATGGAATTACCTTTACTGTTGCAGCGCCAACGCTAAGTGCAACTACTGCTCCTGTATCTTCTGTTATGCTTAAAACATCTGTATTATCTACTTCATATTTCAGGCAGATAACATCGTCTAGTTTTTTCTTTGTAACTTTTACATCAAGCTGCTGCTTCTCACCGATGACCATCTTCTTTAATGGAGCATTAAATGCCAATGACTTTGGTGCTACTGCTTTTCTAAGGTTCGCCTCCAATACAGCCCCATTAAAATCTACTGTAAATTCTTCTAGATATCCATCTGACCAACGTACTTTAAAGGAAGGATTTTTATTCTCCTCACCCTCTGTACGGAATGCCACTACAATCTTTCCAGAACGCTTTGCTTGTTCTTCTGTTGTAAATAGATATCCGCCATATTTCTTTATTTCACGTTCTATTTCGTTCTTAAATATAGGATTAAACGCATTTGTCATGGAATAATCACTTTCATTATTTCCATATTGATAAAACTCTTTTGGAGCCTTAATCTGGAATATAAATAAGTTGCCAACAATATCCTTACCATCTGCATCTTTTAACCCAACGTTATTATGAACATAAGGAATCCCTTCTCTTGGCACAATTGTATGTATAATTTCTTTTGTGCCTTCAGCAACCTCTGTATAATCTTTAAGAGATGTTTCTGACACTTCCCCATAAGATGTTTTAGATACACTCGCCTTGCCTCTTACTGGAATAAATGTTGCCTTTGTATTTGTAACCTTATAATTTCTATTATAAGGATCACGCAAAGTTACGTTTGAAACTACATAATAGTCTATATCTGATTTCAGTACACTGTCTGGGACAGCTGAACCATCTGTTTTCTTTACTGAGAAATCATAGGATTCAATTGCTGGATATCCAAAAAGTTGTTCCCCATCATAATAATACATATTAGGAGTAAATATAGCCTTGTCAGATATTGTCTCTGTATCAAGAATACCACTTATATTCAGTACAGGAATATTGATTGTGTCACCATCCTCATCTCTTACCGGGATCTGCTGAATAATTTTATCAAACTTTGTGCTGTTTTGTCCAGCTTCAATCGTACTGTTCAGCACTGGACTGATTGAGATTGCACGTTTTGTAATCTCGAAAGCATTTGATGCTCCTACTTGGGTCATTTCAAGTGGTGCATAGACAGCATTTCCATCAAAAGAAGCATATAATGTATACTTGCCGCCATTTATTGCTTTCTCAATGTTAACATATTCCCCAATTGTTTCATCAAACAGCTGGAACTCCACTGTTACATCGGATACTAATTCACCAGTATTCTGATTATATACAGTAACTGCCTCTGTTGGAATTGTAAATGGTATCCCATCATATTCCTTTATTGCACCAATCGCTGCTTCATCTGCTTTGAGTTCCAGAGGTACTGTGCCCATCTTTTCTACCGTCACATCAACATAATTGCTAAGGTAGTAATTCCAAGATGTACCATCTTCTGTTTCAATGATATCGTAGCTTTGATAATTGTTCTCGAGATATGGATAAAAAATATTTACGCCAAATCCAATCCTATAATGACTGCCTTCAATAAATGTATCTGGGTCTACGACTTCTTTCCATTCTCCAGTAATGTTGTCCTGCCGCTCAATAACTGGCTCTAAAACATATTCTTCATCATACTCCCAAAGGCTAAGCATATTATCTGGAACAAGATCCTCCAACTTATTGCCATTAACCTTATTACTATTAGACTTCTTAATTTCTGTTGTTATAGATTCTGCAAGTTTCTCTGCATAATCCAAAATAGAAGTTCCACTGTATACTGTAACTTTATTCCCTTCTGTACCTGTTGAGACTTCTGCTGCAATTTTCTGTCGTTCAATCTCATAAATAATCTCTACATCTTCAGCAGATTTCTCATGCTTTGGGTCTTTGTAAGAGATTACAAGCATATAGGTACCAGCTTCTACTGGTGCAACATAATACAGAGCTTCTTTATCTGAATTTGTATAATTAAATGTAAACCTCTCATCACCCCGTTCATATGTTACCGCTGTTACATTACCGGATTCATCTTTCTGCTCCTTTTTGTGAGCTTCAAACCATTGATAAGATAATCCTTCTTCTTTTCCACCTACTGATGCCATCTTATAGTCTGCTCTGCTTTCATATATAGGTGTACCATCAAAAGTTTTTTTGAAATATTTGTCAGCAATCCCATATTTTGAGATATCAATCTCTACATTTGCTTTGGTTATTGTGAGTTCAACTGCATATTTTTCTAATGTTTCCTTTGTGTCATCTACCTTAAAATTCGGTACAGCACTGTTTGTTGCATTGTTAATGTCAACCTCAGAACTTACACGATTTCCATTGTATACAGCCTTCTTGCCTGTGAATACCACTCTATATTTTGCAAGTTCACCGCCGCCAATGAGTTTCTCGTCTTCATTTACCGTTTCATAAGAACTCCATGTTACCTTTCCATCTTTATCTGTCTCTGGCTTAGAAACCTGAAGTTCAAATACAGGTTCATAATACTGTGTCTTATTTTCATTATTATAAGATACGCCCCAGCCTGTCTTCTTATCAAACTCGGTCTCTGTTAACGTCGTATCCCCAACAGTTTTGATAAGATCATATTTCACATCCTGAAGAATGTCATCCCGTGTTTTTCCATCTGTATATTCTGTTATTCCATCTTTTGTTTTTTCAAATTTGGGTTTAACATAGATAGACACTGGATTGATTATGACACGAATACTTGTCTTATCCTTTTCGTTCTTTAACTTATTATCGCATCCTTTATATCTTCCTGTCGCATCTACATAAGTTAAAAGCACATAGTATGTACCTGCATCTGATGGAGCCGCGCCTTCTGAAAGTTCAATTTCATTTCCGTCTGCGTCAAGCCATGTTGCAGTGATACCATCCGCAGGAACTTCAACTTCTGTTTCTTTTCCATCAACAGTAGTCATTATTTTTACTGTATAGTCTGTTCCTGCTACAGGCAGCTTAATCTCATCTCCATAGGTGTATACAAGATTTTTGGGAAGTGTAACCTCCATTGTTGTTGTAATATCACCTTGAAGAACAATATCGCATACCCCAATATCCTTTACAGTATAGTTTGAATCTGTCAATTCTACGCTAATAGAATAACTATAGTCCTTGTCCTTTTCAAACTTTGTTTCCAAGTCTGTAATCTCGGTTCCTGATATGGAATCCTTTACAGTCACCTTAATGTCCTTAACATAAGTTTCTTTGTTAAGTTCTTCGTTTTCGCTGTTATAAAGCTGATAGTTCTCTTTAAGGTTTGCTACAAAATCAGCAATCTTAGAACCAATCTCTGGCATCTCTAGATCTTCAAAATTTACTGTCAATTCTGCCTGCTTAATCTCAAAATTAATAGATACATTCTCCGCTGCATTGCAAAGTCCGTCAATTGCTCCAAGAGAAATTTCCAAACGATATGTACCTGCATCTGTAGGAGTATCCCCTTTCAACTCTGCAAGTATCTCGCCTGTTACCTTACTCCACTTGAAAGCCAGTTTCTCATTCAAATGCTCATTTGTCTTACCGTCAATTTTAACAGAGATAACGTCCTGACTGCCTTTCAATACATCATTCACAAGACTGTCAAACAGTTTTCCCTCCGGCACATATGTTCCTGATACAACACCATCATTATAGTTCAAATTATCATTTAAACTATTTTCTAGTGCATTTGTATCAATAATAATCTGTGCTGCGGTGAGTTCTTTCTGTTCCGCATCAAGTTCTTCTGTCGTTGTGCTTTCCTCAGCCACTTCTGTGGTCTCAGGAACGGTTGCATCCTGGCTTGGCTCCTCAGTGGATACTGGTGTTTCATTATCCTCTTTGGTCTCCCCTTCCGTAGATGCTGGTGTCTCGCTATCTTCTTCGGTTTCCTCAGTGGATGCTGGTGTTTCGCTATCCTCTTTGGTCTCCTCAGTAGATGCTACCACTTGGTCATCTTCCTTGGTCTCCTCAGTGGACGCTGGTGTCTCGGTGTCCTCTGTCGGTTCCGCTTCAGATGGCTCTGCTTCGCTGTCGTCCTGCTCGCTTGCAGGCTCCGCAGCTTCCGTGGCAGTCTGTTCATCTGTAGTATCTTCCACAGTTTCCTCGACTGCCACTGCATCCTCTGCCGCCATTGCTGTCGCTGGCATTGACTGGAATATCATTGCCACGCTCAGTATGATCGGGAGTGCGCGCTTGGAAAAAGCGTGTTTAAACAGTTTTCGTTTAAACATTTTCATAACCTCCTTTTTGGTTGGGTGAGTGGGCAAAATTGCCACTCGTTCACTGTATCTTTTAGCGCTCCTGGTGAAAGCGCTAGTCGTACAAGGTAATTATACTAAACATTTTACTTTTTTGTAACCCTTTTTTAATATTATATTTATTACTATTTAAACAAATCTTGGTGCAAATTAATGGAAAAACTTGTCTCATTTGTCGGTATATTCCTTTAATCTCATCATATTGCACATATATTTAGTTTGTTTTTATTTAATTTTTATAAACAACTATTGGATCAAAAAAATTTCTGCGTGTAATCAAGTAAAAAAGATTCATATTTCCTTTGGATACCCGTGTGCAATCGAGTAGAGAAGATTTATCTCCCCCTACTCACGCGCCGGCACCCGTCAGCGAACCGATAAATCGGTTTGATGACAAATTTCACTTGGGTGCCCGTGTGCATAAAAAAAGTACTTATGCATCTCGATAAGTACTTTTTCCTGAATTATTTTACTTTTTATTGTATCCGATAATAAACATACCGTGTTCCGCTGTAATTGCCAACGCCTGTAATGGTAAGGCAGGCAAGCCCTCGCTTATCTGCGTTGATATAGGAGCAAGTATAGTCTCTGCCCGCACGCAGTACTGTGCCATTATCCTTATCTCGAATTTCCTTAATTTCGAGTCGTACTGGTGTTCCGTTATTATAACTTAACTGCTTTGCTCCTGTTGTAATCGCAAAAGACGCCGCAGATTTAGGGGTAATGGTAAACGTTAGGCGTATGCTACCATGCAGATAATCATTTCCTGTGAGCGTTACAACCGCCTTCCCTGCGTTGATATTTCTGCTGTAATCCACTGTGTAGGGAAGTGCATACCATTCCTCTGTGTCTTTGATTGGAGCAAACTGTCTTAATTCTGCGTCCGTGAGCGTGATCGCCTCTCCAGTATATTGTTTCTCGATTGTCTGCGCTGCTTCAAAATCAACTGCCTGCTGCATGGTTGCCTTTGTAATGTTGAATTTTACTGTCGCGCTTCCTTTGTAGATGCCGTCTGATTTTGCCTTGTAGGTCACAACTGCTTTTCCAGGTTTATTGTTATTTTTGATTGTAAACGTATACTGATCTGTTGCAATTTCCTGTCCTTCCAAATCCAAAATTCGATATTCATCCACTGTAATAGGCTTTTTGAGATATGGTTGGTCTGGAATGGTGGGAAGTGTAAGCTTTTTGAGTTCCCGTTTTACAACACTGTATCGTTTGGTTTTGGTTCCTGTATAGTTACCATTTGGTTTTGCTGTCACTGTGAGCATAGCTCTTGACGACACTTGCGTATTATTTTCTGCAATAATGTTGCAGTCATCTGCGGATACGAATAATTTTCCAGCTTTTATGGTAATCTTTTCTGGCAGCACTGCCTGTTTGGTATAATATGCACTAGAAACGGTAACAGAGGACAATGTTGCAGGTTTTATTTTAAAATAGCGAATGGTTGCATCTTCATCTATCTCATAGTTGTCAGATACTTGTATCTTCACAAAAGCTTTTGCTGCCACGCTGCCATCACTTTCATAGGACACATTTATGTTATTTCCATATTCATAGGTATAATCTCTGCCCGCTCCTGCCTTTAATACCTTTTTGCCATCAAGCACTTTGACTGTCGGTCGCAGTTCTTTTTGTGCATATGTTTGGTCTTTGATTGGCTGTATTGCAGTGTGATCTAACTTTTTCTTTTGAATTGTAAAATTCAGACTGCGCGAACCCGCATAGCTTCCTTTTCCAGTGATTATCGCTTTCGCTTCTCCTGCATTAACATTGTTGGCATAAACAATTGTGTAGTTAGACGTAGTAATTGTCTTGCCATCTATGTCCGTAATTGTAGGTTTTGGTTTTTGCGCCTTACCATTGTAAGTCAATGTACTGTTTTCTTCTGAAAACTGAATCTGCAAACTGTTAATATCTCTTTTGCTTACAATATTTTTCTTGAGGGTACTTGGTTTGTTTTTTACCTGATAATTTCCCAAAAGTGTGATTTCTGCATCATACTTTTCTCCTAACAGAATCGCATTAAGTGTAATCTCAGTTGTTGTGCCTGCCTGATATAAAACCGCTTTATATTGTGTCTGGTCTAGCTCCGTTTTTCCAGCAAGCACACGTATTCTGCTGTTTGGTCCATCATAGGCAAGCTGTACGCTAATGCTACTCGCTGCAATCTGCTTTGGCACAATCGAAAAAGGTTGTATCAATTGTCCTGCATAATTTCCAATGCCGCTTACAACCACTTTGGGCGCATTTGTGTCTTCTATCCCTGCTGCCGTTACATTATTTTCATATATTACAGTGTAATCCTTATTTTTCTTTAACGTCTTTTTATTCCATTTTACTGAGACTGCTGGTGTCAACGCTTTGTCTGCAAAGGTCGCTTTTGCAACGGTCACTGCAAAATCAGACGTAATATTTTTGGGTACTATTTGAAAAGTCTTTGTCACTTTTCCCTGACAGTTTCCTTTTCCTGTCACAGTGATTGTGGCAGTTCCAACATTTGTATTCTGTTTGTATGTTACAGAATAACTTTTTGTTGGAACCTCTGCCCCATATGCTGTTACCTTGACCGTAGGTTTTATTGCACTTCCTGTAAAAGTGCAGGCAAGTGTCCCGTCAGGCAAAACACTGCTGTCCTCCGCTGTACTAGCAATGCTTACCATATCCTCTGACAAAACAGTTTTGACAATGGTAACAGTTACCCGAATTTGTCCAGTATAATTATTGATTCCTGTAATATCCACTGTATAGTTTCTTGCATTGCAAGGCTGTTTGTTATAAACAATTGTGTAGTCTACATCTTTTATAAGTTGCGCGGAGCCATTCTGAATCATTAAATTATCCTGAATCGCACCATTGTATTGCAAAGTGGTGGATTCTATCATTTCTTCTGTAATCGTTTTGGGATAAATGGTAAATGTCTGCTCCACAACTCCTGTATACTTTCCAATTCCTGTAATGACTGCCTTAGGTGCATTCTGTGTCTCTTTGTCTCCCACGAAAGTATTGTTGCTATATGCAACTGTATAATCAACATCTTTTGTAAGCGGTTCCCCCATATAATGAATGTCTATCTCTGGTTCATTTTGCGTACCATTATATTCCTGTGGTGCAATCTCTCGCACCATCTCAGAAGTCAATTGTCTATTTTCCTCTGGCACATCAAACTCACCGTCACTGGTGTATGCTTTTATTCGGTAAGTGCCTTTTGAGGCTGCATCCTGCCAACCATTTGCATTTTGATAAAAGGTCTCTCCTGGATTGGACTTTGCAACAAACTCAACTGCCTTCGCATTGGTATAAGACTGATCAATAAAGATGGCTGCTCCTTGTTCTCCATTAATTTGCCCATTTGATAAGGTTACAACAACACTAAAGGTCTCTCCATCTACCACAGTAGCATATTTTTCAAGTGCAATGGTATGATATCCCTCAAATGCTGTCGTACCTGTCTCACGTGCGGAAAGTTTGCCGGACTGCGGGTCAGATACATCTGTCAAATCTGTATATATTTCCACCTCATAGTCTGTCTCTATAGATTTAATGCCAATCCCAACCGCTTCAATCACTTGGTTCCCCGTGCTTTGATACACTGCTGCTGCCGTAATAGAGTCATCGCTCTCATATCTTACTCCTACAGAGCCATCGTACTGATAGATATGGTCATAATTATCTGCTTCCTCATACTCAAAGGCAAATATTGTGTTGGCTAAAGATGCCTCCTCATATGACATCCAAAAATATCCATCATCGCCATAGCCTTCTCCCCAACTATTTTTAATTAGCCATGCACCATTATTTTTGGGAATAAAACAAATTCCTGCCTCCAAAAATACGGGATCCTGATTAATTGCAGTATACTTAAAATTATTTTTATCAAAATTATCGTCCCAGCCTACAATTGCAATTGCATGATTTCCACCTTCGTTATAGTCATTATAATAAACAGTAGGACCAGTATAACCTTCAACATAATTACTACTGCGAGACTCACTATGTTTATAGGACGCCGCGACTGCGCCATGCTTTAGTATCATTTCTTTAATAGAATCTGTATTATTTTTATTGATCCAATAAGCGTTTCTTAAATGTACGAAATCCGTGTATGCATACTCTTGTGGCACATTTATCTCTTTTGTTAGTTTCGTCTGGTCTGCACTTGGATATACCATACTTGCATGGGTTCGCTCATCTGCCACGCCAGTCCATCGCGCCAGTGCAAATGTTGTAAACATACTGTTGCCACCATTGTTTACCTTTTCCGCCATCAGAGGAATCACTTTGTCCCCTTCCAATCCGCCGTCTGGTCCTTCTATATTTTCATTATAAAAAAAGTTAATCAGATGCGGCTCCGAAAGGTTTACCTCTTTTCCTGTCTGTTTTTTATAAATGCTTTCTGCGGGTGCAATCGCGGCAAAGGACCAACAAGCCCCCCAGTCTCCTTGGTCTTTAATCGCTGTGTCTTGATTGTCCTCCACAGCAGAATATCTGTCTGGCAGACTATCTCGTATGGAAAATAAAGAAGCCTCCTGGACCTGTTCAAGCGGCTGCGCTTCCATTCCACTGTCCATATATCCAGAAAATACAAATCCATCAGACTCCATTTTCTGATTTAGTTCATCCTTTAATCGCTCCTCAATTTCTTTTATCTGGTCTTTGGTAAGATGCGATTTACTTTCTGGTTCTGTCAGCGTTTCGGTTTCTAGTTCTGTTTCTGTCTCGTTTTCTGTTTTACTCTCTGTTTCCGTCTCTGTCTCCGTTTCTGTTTGTAATTCTGCTTGCGTTTCTGTCTCCGTTTCTATAGGTGTACTGGAATCACTTTGCGTCTCCGTTTCTATAGGTGTACTGGAATCACTTTGCGTTTCCGTCTCTATTATCGAGCTTGACTCAGATTGTGTTTCTGTAGTTGTCTCTGTGTCCAGTTCTGTATTTGTTTCCGCTTCTAGCTCTGTAGTTGACTCTATCTCTGATTCTGTACTTGTCTCATCACTTGTCTCTACAGTTGTATTCGTCTCGGTTTCTGTGCTGGTTTCAATTTGGTTATCTGTCTCTGTATTTGACGCTGCTTCTGACTCTGCACTTGTTTCTGCATCTGTTTTTGATTCTGTCTCTAACTCCTGTTTTGTTGTGTTGTCTGATTCCGCTACAGCGGAAGTCATTGTACTTATTATTGATTCTTCTGATTCCAATTCGCTAACAGTTCTGGTTTCTTTCACTTCTGATGCAATGTCACTCATTGATTCTGTATTGTATTGTAATGCTTCTTCCGTCTGTAATCTCACAGATGAGAAATTATGTATATTTTCAGCAGCATATGTATCTACACTTGCAGTAATGCACGTTACCATGCACAAAATTCCTGCAATCGATTTTCTTATCCTATTATGCATTGATTTTCTCCTCATAATTATATAGCCTCTTGGAATCTCCCTTGCACCTACTTTGCCGCATTTTTGTTATATACACACAAATTTAATCAATGTGTACCTTTTAAATTACTCGCATCTATAAAAATCCTTCTCGCAATATCAGGGGCAAAAAGACTTTGAGCGTCTATTGTATATCTTTTTTGTTCAAAATTTAAGTTATTGTTAACCCTTTAGTAAACACTATTCTTTTTTCTTATTTTACATCAACTATCACATGGATATCAAGAATGAAAAAACAGGAAATATCACTTTGTTTACAAAACTGTTACTTTTCACACCCGCGCCAAAGTAGTGGGAATCATGCGCCAAAATGCTTGCCTTTTAGCATTTTGTGTGCAAAATCTGTTATAATTCACACCTCAATAACTTATAACATGATAAAAACTGGCGTGGGTGTGAATTGTAACACAAAACTTGTCCCCATTCACGCCATATTTAATTTTAGCACAACTTAGGTCATTGAAAACAATAAAATAGGGAAGATTTCTCTTTCCCTACTCTCGTTGTGTCGCCTTAGTGGTATACTTTCTATACACAAAGAGATACATAATAATATCTGTATACAAACTATGTGCAAAAATTATCTTCTCCACGCACTTTCTTTATGGATCTATTTCCTCAGTTTCCGTACTTTTTAGTGGATAGCGGCATGTTGCATTCCACAAAATCCACTCCTCATATCCGGCATCATACACCGCCTGTATCTGCTCTTGTATCTCTTTTTCTCCATAAGATATATGACCATTCACCCACGTCGCTGTAAAGGACTGCAACCATGGACGTACAATAACAGCGTTTTGGTCTTCTTTTGTATCCTGTTTTAGTGTTTCCTGCGATAATAACAATGCCTGATATACGGTGTCATGTGGATGTGCATCTGGCACGTCAAAGCCAAACACTCCCAGTCCATAATGAGAAGGATAAACCATAGGGCTTAACACATCCACAACATTTCCAAGCGCAGCGTAATTTTGTTCAACACGCTCAATATCTGTATTTCCTTTTACTTTTGGGCGCTCTTTCTCTGGAAGTATCTCCTTCGTACTTGTAACTTGCTCCTCTGACAATTCTGTTGGCATTTCAATTGTCTGTATATCATTAGTAGTCTTTACCTCCTTGTCCCCGCAAGATACCAAAAAAAATATTGCGATTACGATGAAAAAAAATAAATGTTTTTGTTCCTCTTATCCTTTGCATTTATTTTCCCTCCAAAAACACCTCCTGGTAATCTGCCTTCACGTGGTCATAATCAAACTTCGCTCTTACCTGTGCAAATTTTCTTCCATAAATATCTGCTTTTTTCTGCAAATAATCACTAAATTCTAGCGTTGACACTTGTCCGTTCTCATCTAACTCTAATTCTGGCAACGCAATGGAAATCTTATGGATACCGCCTCTATCCACCAAACAAAAATAGCACCACCACTGTAAAAATTCATACATATTTCCGATTGTCGTATGTTTGTTTTCGTCTTTAATATTGTCCAATGCTTGTTGCAAATCTTCCTCTATCCTGTCAAAATATCCACCATAAACGCCCATTAATCTCTGAAAAGAGCCATTATCTGGAGCGCATTGATTTTTGCGCTCTAGCTTGCTCCAATATTTCTTATAAAAGTAGTGAAATGCATCTATTCTGCCACTGCGCACAGACATACACAACATGCACACATACATCGCATCCAACTGTACCATTTCACACTGTCTGTAACACCACTGATATTTTTGTGGAATATTTTTGTGAAGCATCTTTAACATCAGTTCCTCTGCTTTTTGGTCTTGCCTTGTTAAAAGAAGCTGTCCCAAATACGGAAAATGACCACAGACGTAACAATATGTTCGTGCCATATCATCTGCATAAACTAAAAATTTACGCGCAGCCTCCTGTGTTCGCTCCATATCCCGATACAACATGCCCAATTTTATCAAACCAGAATAGTAGGTGTACTCCTTGCCAAACTGAAGTGCTACCTGTTCATATCGCTTTAGAAAAATTTCCATTTTTGCATCATCAATCTGATAATACTCATAATATGCTTCAAAGATTTTCTCATAAATCCAAGTATTTAAAGCCCCCAAAAGCGTATTGGGATAATTGGGAAGTTCCGCTTCCATATGTGCATCATAATCTTTATAATATATCTCTGCATATTTTACAATCTCTGCATAATTATGAACACGACTATTTAGATTCAATAAATCATCTATGGTTTCAAAATATAAATACCATTCCTTCTCTTGTTTGGAAAGCTGTAAAATTTTCTTAAGCATTGAGGACAGCGACTCATAATTCTGGTTATACATTTGATAACTGCCACGTGTCATATTTTGTACACTTCTCACCAGTCTGGCAAGATTATCGTTCTTTAGTTGCTCTACCCCAACGCCAAAACCACTAAGCATCATACTGCAATCCCTCCTGTTCACCTCCGTAAAGAGCATACTCCATTAATTTTTGTAAACTTTTGTTCATTAGTTCCATTTCTGCACCACTCAATGTATAGTGACCCGCAAGCAACGCCTGTATGTAAATTACCTGAATGATATTTTGCGCAAGCCCCGCATCAAAAACTTGTCCTAAGCTTTGCACAAAGCTGTTCTCACTGTTTAGATACAACATGTTTTTGCTTTTCTCATCCTCCGAATCTCCAAAGTCAAATCCCTCAAAAAACCCTGAAAAGCTGTTATCGTCCATTGTCTCCTGAAATAGTGCGTCCTCGCCTTGCACATACAACGCCTGCAAACTGACAGGGGAAAATTTTTTCAATGAGACACCACAGTGAAAGTTTTCCAATCCTTGACGGGCATACTTAAGAAAACATTGCAACACTTCCATTTGTTCCGCTGACGCATCCATCAGTAGATTGTCATAAGAAGAATTATCAAACACCGCAATCTTTACATTTTTATAATATTTTGGCAGCTTTTGCAAAATGCCTGCATCATAGAGATAACCACCGTTGACCAGAAGGCTTCCTGTCCCTTCTAACAAGGGACTAAGCCGCCGAAAATCATCCACTTGCAAACAGTAGCTCACTGGAACTTTTTTCGACGCATTCACAATCTGAAAACCTGTCAAAATTCCCTGATTTGTCGGGAATGTTAAAAACGGGAAAAATAATTTAAAAATCTGCTCATTCTCTATCACAAGCGATTTGATTGCAACATTGTGAATCTGCGCAAGCTGCTTTAATTTTCGCACATCATACTGAGACAACGACACAAAATAGTCAAAGATACACTTTTCAATCTGGCCCTTTGCCTTCAATAGTTTATGGTCTTTTGTAAATCCCTCTCGAGAAGCATTTGGTGTCAGATCATCGAAATTGACAATACAACGGGTAAAAAATGCCCATCTTGGTATGAGTTCTTTGCCATCATCCGTCACATACATATTTTTTAGAAAAATTTTATGTCGAATGGGAGTGTTTGCGCTGGTCTGTCTGGTAGAAATATAGGCATAACCTTTGATGTTATCGCCAATTAATGGTATTACATCAAAAAACGTCTCCTCAAATACGTGCTCTCCAAATCCCATAATATCATCTGCCATACTCAAAGGCTGACGCCATGGAATAAAGTTTTGATTGACAGTTTGCTTGTAATTTTCGCCGTCAAAATACACTGGGATTTTTAGCAAAAATCCATATTCTGACAAGTCATCAATGATTTCCTGTTCCGTAAAGAATTGGTACTTTGCCCCTGTAAATTTTAGATAAACTTGTGTTCCTGCCTCAATCTGTTTTTTCGGTTCCGTGATCACATAAGAACCATCACTTTTTCCAACCCACTGATACGACTTTCCTTCTGTAGCAGAACAAGTAATTACTTTAATCTCATTTGCCACCAAAAAACAGGACAATAACCCAATGCCAAACTGCCCAATATAGCTATTGCGCACTGTGTCATCTCGCTTGGAAGATTGTCCAATCACAGAGAGAAACGCATGAATCTCCTCTTTTGTCAACCCAATTCCATTATCGGCAAAAATAAGCTCTGCGCCATTGCCTTTTCTGTGATAAGTCACTGTAATCTTTGCCTCTGGACAAGCTGAATCCACTCTTTTGCGCGCTGCAATGGCATCTGTGGCATTTTGTAACAGCTCCCGCAAAAACACCTTGTCACTAGAATATAAGTTATCACTTAACAATCGAATAATTCCTTTTAAGTCCACCTTAAAATTATAATTTGCCATATAAATCCCCCTTTTCTTCACTTATGAATCTTTTAACTTTCCACCAACTGTAAGTCATACAATTTCCGGTACATTCCTTTTCGCTGTAGCAGTTCTTGATGTGTGCCGCTTTCTCGAATTTCACCTTTGTGCATCACAATAATCTTGTCGGCATGTTGTATTGTGGATAGACGATGGGCCACCATAATTGTTGTTCTCCCCTCCATCAGTTTCTCTAATGCTTGTGTGATAAGGCTCTCTGTCTCGGTATCAATGTTGGCTGTCGCCTCATCTAACACAAGAATTGTCGGCTGATATGCAAGTGTGCGCGCAAAGGAAAGTAATTGCCGCTGTCCTGCGGAAAGTGTACTGCCGCGTTCTGTCACTGGCTCATCAAAACCATTTGGCATTTTATTGATAAAAGAATCCGCATTTACAATCCTTGCAGCGCGTTCAATTTCCTCCTGCGAAATATCTTCATTGTTCAGTGAAATATTTCCTTTAATATCTCCTGTAAAGAGAAATACATCCTGCTGCACCTGACCAATCGCATGACGCAAAACATTTTTATCAATCTCTTTGATATTCACGCCATCTATTAGAATTTCTCCCCGCTGAATATCATAATAGCGCCCAATCAGATTCAAAATGGAAGATTTTCCAGCGCCTGTAGCGCCCACAAAAGCAATCTTTTCTCCTGGTTCAATACAAAAACTTACATCTTTTAGAATATAATCTTCTTTTTCATAGGCAAACCAGACATGCCGAAATTCAATGCGGCCATTCATAGCAACTGTCCGCGGATGTTCAGGGTTAACAATTTCTGGCTTTTCATCTAAAATAGAAAAAATCTTCTCTGCAGATGCCAGAGACGACTGCAATGTTCCAAACTGCTCTGCCAACTCTTGAATTGGCTCAAAAAAAGAACTAATATAATTGATAAACACGAACAAAGTTCCCAGTGATACTGTCCCTGCCAATACAGAAGCACTTCCTTGCCCAATGACAATTACCATTGCAAAGACAGACAGCATGTAAATTGATGGGCGAAAAATAGCAAAAGTTAAAACTTCTCGCCAATTTGCTCGAAAAAGTTGTTTACTTTTCCATGAAAATTCTTCAAACTTCTCCTGTTCTCGCGCAAAAATCTGTATTAGTTTCATACCAGAAATGTGCTCGGACAAAAATGTATTTAATTCTGTAATACATGTTCTTGTAATGCGATAGGCTTTTCTTGACATATAACGAAAAAATATTGTCAATCCTGTCACAAACGGAATCAAGATAAACGAGTACAATGCCATGCGCAAGTCAATTGAGAGCATTACAACCGCAAAACCAAGGATTTTTACAGTGTTTTTAAATAACTTTGCAAGAATTTGCGAAAACAATTCATTGACCGCCTCTGTGTCATTTGACACCCGCGTCACAAGCTTTCCCACAGGCTGTGTATTAAAAAAATTAACGGACAAGCTATGGATATGCGCAAACACTTCCTCGCGCATCTTGTAGATAATCGATTGCCCTACATTTTGCAAAATCCATGTATTTGAGGAATTAAACACAAAACCCAACAAAAGCATAAGCGCGTATAATGCCCCGGCGCGCAGTATTCCTCTAAATGCTTCTTCCATCACAAATGCAGGCTCCATCTGACTAGAACTGCCAATACAACTATCAATGGCATTTCCAATAATAATGGGTTTATATAACTCCACACCAATCAGCGCAATTACCAACACTGAGGAAAGCAACATCAACCATTTGTGTGGTTTTAAATACGTCAATAACCGTTTCATTTCTATCTCCTTCTACTTGCTTCTCTATCGTCCAACACAACAGTCTTTTGTGGAGAAGTACTAAGTCTCACACCAAAAAACGCCAAATATAGGTGTTTTGTTATGAAATTGCCAAACTTTTCGCTGCCTCAAGCTGCTGTTTTTCAAACATTTCTTTATAAATGCCCCCAAGTTCCATCAATTCCTTGTGATTTCCGCACTCCTTTGCCTCTCCGTCTTCCAACACCACAATTACATCTGCATTCTGTATTGTAGAAATACGATGTGCAATCAATATTGTCGTTTTTCCGCGTCGATTCTCCTTTAAATTTTTTAAAATCTCCTCCTCTGTATCTGTGTCTACCGCGGAGAGTGCATCATCAAGAATCAAAATCGGCGCATCCTTTTTCAACGCGCGCGCAATCGAACTGCGCTGTTTCTGACCGCCCGAAAGCGTAACGCCGCGCTCACCGACAACTGTGTCATATCCATCTGGAAATGCAATAATATTTTCGTGAATGCACGCTGTTTTTGTCGCCTTGACAATTTCCTCTATCTCCTCGTCATCTGTTCCAAAGGCAATATTTGATTTTAAAGTATCCGAAAATAGAAAATTATCTTGTGGCACATAGGCAATATTTTCCCGTAGTGTCTTGAGCGGAATATCGTTAATGTCCCTTCCATCCAAATAAATCATGCCGCGTTTGGTGTTGTAGAGATGCAACAACAGATTGACCAATGTGGACTTTCCATTTCCAGTACGCCCAATGACAGCAAGCGTTGTCCCCGCCTTAATATTCAAGTTAATGTCCTTCAACGTTGGCTCGCTGTGCCCTCTATGAATAAAAGTCAAATGATTCAAGCGAATATCGCCTCTCAGTCCACTAATATTCACCACATGTTCCCCGTCTGTAATTTCTGACCTTTCCTCAAATACTTCCTGTAGCCGCTTAATGCTCGCACCGCCCTGTGAAAACATGTTAATTGCCTCTCCACATGCAAGCATTGGCCATACCAGCATCATAATATATTGATTAAAGGCGACAAACCGCCCAATTGTAATCTCTCCTGCAAGTGTAAGATAACCGCCGTATAAAAGCGTAAGCAAACTGCTAATACCAATAACCACATCCAGCAATGGAATGACAATCGCCTCCATTTTGGCAATGGCAAGATTTTTCTTTTTGGCATTGGCATTGGTCTTGGCAAATTCCTGAATCTGAGCGCGCTCACGCACAAATGCCTTGACTACACGCACTCCCGAAAAACTCTCCTGCACAAAATCCGTCAACGCAGATACTGCTTCCTGTCGCTCTCGAAAACGCTTCTGCATTATTTTCCCATAATATAGTTCGCCGAACGCGATTAATATCATTGGTATAATCGCAACTAGTGTAAGCTTTACATTGACATAGATCATCATTTGTCCAATCACCATTACAGTCATTACTATCGCATCAAACGCAGCGATAACTGCTGGCCCAAGTGCCATACGTATCGCATTCAAATCACTTGTAAAACGCGTCATTAAATCGCCTGTCTTATGTTCATTGTAGTATTCTACATCAAGTGTCTCCAAATGCGCAAACATGTCATCTCGAATCTCGTGTTCTATTGAGCGCGATGCACCAAAGAGAAAATAGCGCCATAAAAAACGTCCCACTGCAAGCGTCAAACCAATGCCAAGAATAATGCCAATATTGCGCAGTACCCCATTCATATCCATTGTGTGTGCAGCAAGTCCATCCGTGATAATACCTGTTACTTTTGGAATATAAAGGTTTGCAAAATCCAATATAAATAAGGTAATAATTCCACCAATATACTGCCCTTTATGTCGTTTCATATATTGCCATATAAACCGAAACTGTTCCATGTGTTTAACCATACCCTTCTCTATCAAATTTCATGGGGTGCCCATGTACAGTTGGCAATCCCTTATCCTATAGTATAGCACATACTATCTTGAAAATCATTAATAAAAAAATTCTCTTATAAACATTTGTGTATCATAAATTATTGTTTCCTTATCAAAGGTATTTCTAGTAAATTATCAAAAAATATGATAAACTAATCAAGATTATTTTTTATCAAAAGGAAGGGGATTTAACATTGTAATACACACACAATTATAATTCTATATTGGGAACAATTCTACTTGCAAGCGACAGGGAGTCATACACAGCAGTTCTCCTCATTTTGCAGAGAAGTATGGAAAATAATGTTAAAGATTCCCTAGGGTCAAACAATGACTTATGGGTCGATCGCTGCGGAACTTGCATGACAACATGGAATTGAGAAAATGTCAGCACATGCAGTTTGCGGCGCCGTCAGTCACAACCCAATCTCTATCATTACCATGTCACAGAGTTGTTGGCACAGATGGAAGTCTGACAAGCTATGCAGGTGGCATCGACAAAAAAATACAACTTCTCACACTAGAAAAAGCAGATATGACAAAACTGTATCCCCCTAAAAAAGGAACAGCTTTATAAAAATATCTATAACGAATTAAAAAAGGAGCTTAAAGATGGAAAAGGAAAAACAAAAGAAACTGTTAAATCAAATAATGGAAATTGTGCGCTCGTGCGGGGAAATTATTCTTCATGCAGACAGAAGCAAAAGCTGTATTGACGCAAAGGCTGGACATGCCAACTTCGTCACTACCTACGACAAAAAAGTACAACAAGAACTAGAAAAACGCCTTCTTGAAATTTTGCCTGAGGCAGTTTTTGTCGGTGAAGAAGAAGATATTCATGCTTCTATTACAAAGGGCTACGCTTTTATTGTAGACCCCATTGATGGCACCACCAATTTTATAAAAGATTATCATCTAAGTGCAATTTCTGTCGGACTTACGCTGGACGGTGAACGGTTTATGGGTGTTGTCTACAATCCCTATCTAAATGAAATGTTCACAGCAATTAAAGGACAGGGCGCATTCCTAAATAGTACACCCATTCATGTCTCCTCAGAACCACTTGAGAACGGTGTTGTATTGTTTGGTACTGCACCCTATTATGAAGATTTAAGTAAAAAATCTTTTGAGATGGCATACGACTATTTTCAGCGGTCACTTGACGTGCGCAGAAGCGGTTCAGCGGCGCTTGACCTGTGTAATGTGGCAGCAGGCAGGGCCGAATTGTTCTTTGAGTTGCGTCTCTGTCCGTGGGATTTGGCCGCAGGTTCTCTTATTGTAGAGGAAGCAGGCGGAAAAATAACAACCGCAGAAGGTACTCCAATTACATTGCATAAACCCTGTTCTGTAATTGCAACAAACGGAATTGCATAAAATTCAAACTGTACGTAGTGAATAAAAAATCATTTTTTCCTGATACTAATACAGCAAACAGAAAAATCGAGTAAGGAAGATTATTTCCCTACTCGATTATTAACTGTCCATTGTACTGATATGCATATCTCTATGTTATGATACCAGGGTCAAAAGGTCAAGAAATCCGATGCAAGCTTGCTTGCAAGAGGATTTTTGAACTTGGGACCCGCAAAAACACCGAAAAGTAGCCATTTTTCACAGAAAAATGAGCGAATTTGAGGTGTTTTAGGATTGCGGGAGCATGAAATGCGGAGCAATCCGTGGTATCATAGGGGACAAAATACCTTTTGACCCCAACATCATGTTATATTGGCACAAATACTCTGGAACCATAAAACGAATTTGTATTTTGATTGGAGGAAATTATGATCTTAACAGAAAAAGAGACAGCAGCAGTCAAAGATTTACAACAGCAGGAGCAGACTTGTATCGAGAAGTATCATCGCTATTCCTGCGAGGCAAAGGACACTGTTTTAAAAGATTTATTTAAAACGCTGGAAAACAAAGAACAGGAACACTTTAACTCGCTTCAACAGGTACTTGGCGGTTCTGTTCCATCTTGTAACTGCAATGATTCCGACGGCAAAAATTATAATCCAAAGGCCACATATGATAAAATGAACAATTCTGAAGACAAAAAGACAGATAACTTTCTTGCAACAGATTGTATTGTGTCTGAAAAACTTGCTTCCTCAGAATACAATACAGATGTGTTCTGTTTCAAAGATTCCAGTATGCGCAAACTTCTTGCAGACATTCAGATTGAGGAACAGAATCATGCAGAAATGCTATATAAATACAAAACCGTAAACGGAATGGCATAAAGATTATACTATCGGTCAAAAAATTAGTTCCTATCCATTTGCGATCATTTTGTGTGAATCGCAACGATTGATGCGCACAAAATACCACAAAGCAGGCATTTTTACACTGGCTTCGCACCATGCACTTACTGCATGGTGCAGGTGTGAAAAGCAATCAATCTTGTTACTTTTCACACCCGCGCCAAAGTAGTGGGAATCATGCGCCAAAATGCTTGCCTTTTAGCATTTTGTGTGCAAAATCTGTTATAATTCACACCTCAATAACTTATAACATGATAAAAACTGGCGTGGGTGTGAATTGTAACTCAATCTTTTTAAAATTCCGATTTATATCGCCACAAACCATTGACACATCTCCCTTTTTTGCGTTATAATAATTTCACTTTATCACATAAAAGCGTTGAAGTTCTAAAGTGTTTATGTGATATTTCTTTTGCATCTTGTAGTAATACAGTATTGCAAAAGATAATCGTCTCTTAAAATCTCTATATACTTTTACAGCAGATTTTGAGCGGTTATCATATATTTAGGGAGGAGCATTTATTATGCTAGTCAAAATTATTTTATTAATTCTATTTTTTGGGTGTATGATTGCAGTCGGATTATATGCTAGAAAAAGTGCAAACAGTATGACTGATTTTGTGCTTGGTGGACGTAGTGTTGGACCATGGCTCTCAGCATTTGCTTATGGTACTTCTTACTTTTCCGCAGTTGTGTTTGTGGGATATGCTGGACAATTTGGTTGGAAATATGGTTTGGCTTCAACATGGATTGGTCTTGGAAATGCAGTGATTGGTTCACTACTTGCATGGGTTGCAATGGGCAGGCGCACAAGAGTTATGACACATCATTTAGAAGTTGCGACAATGCCTGACTTCTTTGGAAAACGCTATGACAGCAATGTATTGCGTGTTGTGGCTTCTGCAATTGCATTTGTGTTTATGATTCCATATACTGCCTCTGTTTACAATGGACTTTCACGGTTATTTGGCATGGCGTTTGACATTCCCTATACAGTGTGCGTAATCACAATGGCAGTGCTCACAGGAGTGTATGTTATCCTTGGCGGTTACATGGCAACAGCTATCAATGACTTTATTCAAGGAATTATTATGTTATTTGGTATCGTGGCGGTTATCGGTGCAGTGCTCTCTGGACAAGGCGGTTTTATTGAGGCAGTTAGAAAACTGTCCGAACTTCCGTCGGATGTGCCTGTTACATTCGGGCAGCAAGGAGCATTCGCTTCCTTTTTTGGCACAGATCCACTAAACTTATTAGGGGTTATTATTCTCACTTCTCTTGGAACATGGGGATTGCCGCAAATGGTACATAAATTCTATGCTATTAAAAGTGAGAAAGCAATTAAAACCGGAACGATTGTATCGACATTTTTTGCAGTGATTGTCTCAGGTGGTTGCTATTTCCTTGGCGGTTTTGGACGTCTGTTTGATGCACCAGAACTATACAAGGCCGACGGTTCTATGATGTATGATGCCATTATTCCAGCAATGCTGTCAACGCTGCCAGATATTTTGATTGGCATTGTTATTATCTTAGTACTCTCGGCTTCTATGTCAACACTCTCCTCATTAGTGCTGACATCTGCTTCAACGTTGACACTCGATTTTATCAAAGGAAATATTGTAAAAGATATGGATGATAAAAAACAACTTATTTACATTCGCGTGTTAATTGTATTTTTTATTGTTGTGTCTGTCGTGCTGGCATTGAATCCGCCGACCTTTATTGCACAGCTTATGGGAATCTCTTGGGGTGCACTTGCAGGCGCATTCCTCGCACCATTTTTGTATGGACTTTATTGGAAAGGTGTCACCAGAGCAGGTGTCTGGGCAAGCTTTATCTGTGGTGTTGGTATCACAGTATCTAACATGTATTTTAAATTTATTGCCTCGCCAATTAATGCGGGTGCAGCAGCGATGATTGTTGGATTAATTGTTACTCCTGCGGTGAGTCTACTCACTCCCAAAATTAATTCGAGTCTTGTGAATAAAATCTTTCAGTGTTATGACAATACTGCAAAAGTATCCAGCAAAGAATATCTAAAAGAAGATTAAATCATAATCATAATAATAATAATAATAATCTATTATAATACAGCTATAAAAAGTAATATAATCGTTACTTTTCACACCCACACCAAAGTAGTGGGAATTATGCGCCAAAATGCTAAAAGCTTTCGCATTTTGTGTGCAAAATCTGTTATAATTCACACCTGAGTAACCTATAGGCTGATAAAAACTGGCATGGATGTGAATTGTAACATATAATCATTCAATCCTCATATAATTTTGATTAATACACTCGACAAAAGTACAAAAAAAGACTATAATTAGAATCATTCTAAAAATATGGACATTTCATGAGACAATGGAACATTCATACGATTAGCAAATAGAATGAACTTATAACCATAGGCACTCAAGGTCTTCTATACTTTATGTTGCAAGGTAGATTGCAAGGCTCTATTTTTATAAACATTTAGAGTCTTTTTGTACCAAATGTTGCAAGGCAGATTGCGAGAGGCTATTTATCAATTAAGGAGGAAAAATATGGAAGCAACAAAATATGCAGGAACACAGACAGAAAAAAATTTGGAGGCAGCATTTGCGGGAGAATCACAAGCAAGAAACAAGTACACCTACTTCGCTTCTGTCGCAAAAAAGGAAGGCTATGAGCAGATTTCCGCTCTATTTTTAAAAACAGCGGACAATGAGAAAGAACATGCCAAAATGTGGCTTAAAGAGTTAAAAGGAATTGGTAATACAAAAGAAAATCTTGCGGCCGCAGCCGATGGCGAAAACTATGAATGGACAGATATGTATGAAGACTTTGCTAAGACAGCAGAACAAGAGGGTTTTCCTGAACTTGCGGCGAAATTTCGACTTGTGGGGGCAATTGAAAAACACCACGAAGAACGCTATCGCGCACTGCTCCAGAACGTAGAAACCGCCACTGTTTTTGAAAAAAGCGAAGTCAAAGTATGGGAATGCCGGAATTGTGGGCACATTGTTGTTGGAACAAAGGCACCCGAAATTTGCCCAACTTGTAATCATCCACAAAGTTATTTTGAAGTACACGCAGAAAATTACTAATTAGAAACTGTTTCCGAATAACTTATATTCTAAGTTTCTTAGGTTTCACTTGGGTGCCCGTGTGCATAAAAAATCCCACAGAAAATCCTGCGGGATTTTTTTATAAAATTCTTATAATCTCTTTAACAGTTCCTCTCTTGCTGCCTCATATCCAGGCTTTCCAAGAAGTGCAAACATATTCTTCTTGTAGTTCTCCACACCTGGCTGATTAAACGGATTTATACCTAACAGATATCCGCTTAAGCCACACGCAAACTCAAAGAAATAAAACAATTCCCCTAGATAAAACTCGCTCACTTCTGGCATATTTACCATCAGATTTGGAACTTGTCCATCTGTGTGTGCAAGTATTGTTCCATTCATCGCACTCTTATTCACGAAATCCACTGTCTTACCTGCCAGATAGTTCAGTCCGTCAAGGTCCACAGGCTCTGTGCCGATTGTGATTTCTTCACGTGCTTTCTCAATATTCAACACTGTCTCAAACATCACCCTAGAACCGTCTTGAATAAACTGGCCCATAGAATGAAGATCTGTTGTAAAGTCAACACTTGACGGATAAAGTCCCTTCTGGTCCTTGCCCTCTGACTCACCAAAAAGCTGCTTCCACCACTCCGATACATAATGCGCGCTTGGCTCATAATTGCAGAGAATCTCAATCGCTTTGCCTTTTCTCAACAGAATATTTCTAACTGCAGCATATTTCATCGCATCATTTTCTTCATATGGAAGCTCCAAAGCACGCTTTCTACCGCTTGCAGCACCTTCCATCAACTTGTCAATATCTGCACCGCTTACTGCAATTGGAAGTAAGCCAACCGCTGTCAATACTGAGAAACGCCCTCCAACATCATCTGGAACAACAAAAGTCTCATATCCTTCCTCTGTCGCAAGGTTCTTTAAAGACCCCTTTGCCTTGTCTGTCGTCGCATAGATTCTCTTTGCAGCGCCTTCTTTTCCATATTTCTTTTCCATCATTTCTTTAAATACACGGAACGCAATCGCTGGCTCTGTTGTGGTGCCTGACTTACTAATCATATTAATAGAGAAATCTCTGTCCCCAATCACATCAATCAAATGCTTGATGTAAGTAGAACTGATTGAGTTGCCAACAAAATAAATCTCTGGTGTCTTGCGAATGCTCTTGTCCACCATGTTATAAAAACTGTGACGCAGAAACTCAATTGCTGCGCGCGCACCTAGATAAGAACCACCTATCCCAATCACTAACAATACTTCGCTATCACTTTGGATCTTCTTTGCCGCCTCTTTGATTCTGCCAAATTCCTCCTTATCATAATCCACTGGCAGATCAACCCAGCCTAGAAAATCATTGCCAGCGCCAGTCTTACTAACAAGAACCTCCTTTGCATCCAGCGTGAGTTTCTTCATATACGCAACCTCATGGTCACTGATAAACTGTGCTGCCTTTGAATAATCAAATGTTACTTTACTCATCTGCTCTTTCTCCTTTACAAAAAATATTGTATCGTCGTTCCATGCATTTTATTTTAGCAAAATTTCCCAAATAAATCAATTATAAGACAAAATTTTTCTAAATTTTGACGAATATTTAGTTACTTTTCACACCCGCGCCAAAGTAGTGGGAATCATGCGCCAAAATGCTT
>ERZ778515.339-NODE-339-length-41037-cov-6.481260_pt1 | contig 41037 bp, 35 predicted proteins | sample MGYA00510343_ERZ778515 | MGnify/ENA primary metagenome ERZ778515 (study PRJEB29527, sample SAMN07138965) | mouse gut metagenome | material: feces | host: mouse | place: China:Nanjing | collected 2016-01-25 ...
CGGACGATACTCTTCGTCCTTTCCGAGATGCGTAAAGGCATTCGATGGAAGCTCGACCGGATCGACGTCCGACGCCCCGAGATTCATGTCTTTGTCTTGTTTCATTATATTATCGTTTTATGATTATTTTGCGGGAATCTTCAGGCGCTGGCCGATTGTTATCTTATCATTTTTCAGACCGTTCGCCTTTTTTATAGCAGCAATGCTTACCCCGTAGCGTGCGGAAATCTTGCCGAGGTTCTCTCCTTTCTTCACTTTATGCACCCGTGGCGAAGGTTTTGGCTTAGGTTGTTCCTTAGCCTTGGAGCTTTTAAGCTGAGCTTTTTCCACCACTTTTTCCTCAGGCATCTGTTTTGCGACCTCAGTCGAATCATTGGCGCGGGCAAAGGCCGATGCCACCTCAGCGTTGCGGCTTGCAGGCGCTACACTGTCGACGTTCAGAGAGTCGGATGGCACTGCAACACTATTAGCCGCAATCGAATCGGACGCTTGTATCTGCGTACCCTGTAAAGAGTCGGCTGAAACAGTATCGACGGTTTCAACCTGTTTCGGACGCTCTATGTAGCGGCGTTGATAAGTCTGTATCTTAAGACGGCGGCCTGCCTTGACGTTCTTGCCAATTTTATTTGTCTTGCGGATAGAAGCGACTGTTACTCCATATTTTTTAGCGATTTTCGACAGATTCTCACCTCGACGAACGGTGTGATATTTCGTAACAAGTTCATCGACATATTCGCCACGTGAATCCGAACCGTTGAGTGCTCCCGTAGCCGGTTCCACTACCCTGCGTCGCGCATATTGAGAGGCATTATAATTCAGGATAGAATCTTCGTTCGCAACATAGGCATAGGTCTGGAGCGAAGGCAGAGTCAATGAGTAAGGACGTATATCGCCAGGTATTAAATCTTTACGATACTGAGGATTGAGAACACGCAATTCGCCCATCGGTATTCCGAGCACATCTGAAATCTGCTGGAAATGTACACGGCGGCTTACATGAACCGTATCGGTCAGTATGGGATTGCGTGCAACGACAGGACGGATATTGTGATGCTGGTAATAATTCATTATATAATTCGCCGCAATGAAAGCCGGCACATATCCACGAGTTTCGGCCGGCAGATACGGGTATATATCCCAGAAATCATGTTTTCCTCCACCGGCACGGCGCAGAGCTTTGTTGACGTTGCCCGGACCGCAGTTGTAGGCCGCGATTGCAAGCGACCAGTCGCCGTACGTACCATAAAGTTGCTTGAGATAACGCGCTGCAGCGTCCGACGAAGCATAGGGGTCGCGTCGCTGGTCGACAAGGGAATTCACCTCAAGCCCCATGCCCTTGGCGGTCGGACTCATGAACTGCCATAGTCCTACGGCTCCGGCCCGTGACACCGCCTGCGGTTCAAGAGCGGATTCGATTACGGGAAGATAACGCAGTTCGCGAGGCATCTCATAGCGGTCGAGAGCCGCCTCGAAGATAGGCATATAGTAAAGGCCGAGAGCCAGCATATTTTCTACCAGCTGCTTTCGGCGGTTGGCATAAAACAGAATAGAGCTGCGCACGACAGAGTTGAGCGGCATTTCTATCTCGGTCGGGAGCGCCGCAAGACGTTCAAGCAGTTCTTCGTCGCTGACCTCCACACCATCGCGGCTGTCGGCCTCACGGTCAAGTTCGACATATTTCTGTATATACCAGTTCTCAAGCATTTTCTGAGTGTCGGCCTCAAAACTTTCCGGCAGAATCAACGCAGGCTGCGCCGATTCCTCCGACAACTGCAGCACGGTTGTCTGCGCCATTGTACCGGGAGCGGCAATTGCCGATGCTCCCGCCAATAAAATCACAGCTATCCGACGATTTATATTTTTCATCACTGATATGTCACTCATCTGCGAAGTTCCTTAGATTTTCGTTGTCATGTTAAAAATTTATTGCCCAGTTCAGTCCGACTGCCGGACGCATGCCGCGTGTTTCGTAGAACACTGCCGGCTGCACATCCATTGACAGTTCGGGAGTGATATCGAAATGCGAGAGCGACGCATCCACATAAGCGTCGACCATCGCCAGCAGATATACTCCCACCATCGCTATTATGCACAGGTCGCGGTTGCGCCTGAAATAATTCTTTCTCGATTGCATGATATTTGTCAGCCACGTGCGATCAAGGGTCGATTCATCGGTATTGGGCGGAAAAAAATTCATATAGGAGTTTGTAGTCGGATCCGTATCCATCAAATCGCGGTAGGCACGGGTATAGTCGTTTAGCATACCGTTGTTCCACGAAGTGGCATAACCCAGACCAAGGTATCCGCCTATGACTATTGGGAGTTTCCAGTATCGGCGGTTGTAGATCTGCCCGAGTCCCGGAAAAAGAGCCGAAAGCCACACAGCACGCGTAGGATCGGGGTTGAATGTAACTTCACGCTCTTCCCAGACGTCGTAGGCTGAAGGCTCCGGTTCATCCGTGGAAAAAAACACTGTATCCCCGACTATGGAATCGGACCGCATTATCATGTCGACATTAAGCGGAGCGGCGATACTGTCAAGAGCTGCCGCACCGAGTTTAACGGGCTTGCGGTCGCGAGCCAAGGATGCCACCGGAAACAGCACCGCCACCAATACGGCAATAGCCAGAGCAGTCATGCCCCGGCTACGACATACATTATACGGCATTCCGAACCTCACTCGGCCGCCTCCTGCTGTTTAAGAGAATCGAACAGGGTTATAAGACGCTCAAGCTCACTTTCATCCTTAAACGGGAATGTGATACGTCCTTTTCCGCTGCGGTCGCAAGTAAACTGCACAGGGGTACGGAAAACAGCCGACAGATGGCGTTTCAGCACGTCGAAATCCGACGATGTGTTAGCGGCTTTCTGCTTTGCAGGTTTCGCGGCAGGCACTTCTCCGTTCTGATAGGCCTTTGCAAGCTCCTCGACACGTCGCACCGACAGTCCGTCGCGCAGAATCTCGTTATAAAGTCTGAGCTGTAGCGCAGGATCTGTAATCGAAAGCAAAGCACGCGCATGACCCATATCGACACGCTTGTCGCGCAAGCCGAGCTGGACTTCGGCCGGAAGTTTCAAAAGGCGCAGGAAGTTGGCCACAGTAGCGCGTTTTTTGCCTATGCGCTCGCTAAGGCGTTCCTGCGTAAGCTGATACTGATCTATAAGTTTCTTGAATGTCAAGGCTATCTCTATCGCATTCAAGTCCTCGCGCTGTATGTTCTCGATGAGAGCCATCTCGGTCAGTTCGGCATCGTTGGCCGTACGTATATAGGCCGGAACCGAATGCAACCCGGCCATAAACGCGGCACGGTAGCGACGCTCCCCGGCTATGATCTGATAGCTGTCGGGACCCGTTTTGCGCAACGACAGCGGCTGTATGATGCCGAGCTGTCGTATTGAGTCGGCCAGTTCACCGAGCGCCTCTTCGTCGAAAGTGCGACGAGGCTGATCGGGATTTACGTTTATATTCTCAAGTGCTATATCGTTTATAGCCGACGAACCGCGTGCAGGCACATCGTCCATCGAAATGAGCGAGTCAAGGCCACGGCCGAGGGCATTGCGTTTGGGTAGTGACATGTTTTCTGCTGAATAATGTTATGAAGCCGACGGCGCCGATACCTGACGGGATGTTCCCTGCATCCGGCGGTGTTTTTTTATTATTTCCTTGGCAAGAAGAGTATGGCTTGTGGCTCCCCGGCTCTCGGCATCGTAGAGCAATGCCGGAAGGCCGTGACTCGGCGCTTCGCTGAGGCGTATGTTACGCGGAATGACGGTATTGAACACCATGTCGGCGAAATGCCCCTTGAGTTCTTCGTAAATCTGATTGGCCAGACGCAAGCGGGCGTCGTACATCGTCAGCAGGAACCCTTCGATTTCGAGCGTAGGATTAAGGCGAGATTTGATTATGCGGATCGTGTTCAGGAGCTTGCTTATGCCCTCAAGTGCGAAATATTCAGCCTGCACGGGAATTATGACGGAATTGGCGGCAGTCAGAGCATTGACCGTGATAAGCCCCAGCGACGGCGAACAATCGATGATGATATAGTCGTAGCGGTCACGCAAAGGCTCCAGAAGCCGCGCAAGCACATGCTCGCGATCCGGCTTGGATATAAGCTCTATTTCGGCACCCGCGAGATCGATGCGGGAACCGACCAGATCAAGTCCGGGCATACATGTAGCCACCTGAGAACCGTCGAGAGGATAGCCGTCAACCATACATTCGTAAATCGACGATGTCATAGTGCGGGGGTCGATACCGTAGCCGGAAGTGGCGTTGGCCTGCGGATCGGCATCAATAATCAGGACTTTCTTGCCTTCGGCGGCAAGCGAAGCCGACAGGTTGATGGTGGTTGTCGTCTTGCCGACGCCCCCTTTCTGATTGGCTATTGCGATTATTTTTCCCATGAGGTGAGTTGATGAGGTTTTGTTTGACATGCAAAGTAAGCAATTTTTCACGGTATGGCAAGCGGATGTTCCACGAAAAAAAGCTTAATTGTTGATAACTCGGAAAAATGTTCAAAACTATCACTAACTTTGTAGTCTGAAAAATGTTTTAACATAAATAACTTTCAAAGACCACTCCGCCCTTATGGATACTACCACCCGACCTCTTATAATGATAATCAACGATGACAGCGTAGAAGCGCCCGGAATCCATCATCTCGCTGAATGCGTGGCTGATGTGGCCGATATTTATATTGTCGCCCCACGTAATCCCCATTCAGGACAATCGGCGGCTCTGACTGTCGGAGCACCCCTTCGCATAGCAGAACTTGCCGGACGCGACGGGCTGCGCGTGTTCACCGTCAACGGAACGCCCGTCGACTGCGTAAAGCTCGGTCTGCACGCTATTGTTCCACGCCGTCCCGACCTTGTGCTTTCCGGAATCAACCACGGTTCAAATTCGGGAACCGCCATAACTTATTCAGGCACCATGGGCGCCGTGCTCGAAGCCTGCATGGTAGGCATTCCGGCAGTCGGGTTCTCGCTGCTCCATCATTCCATGAAAGCGGACTTCACTCTGTCCACACAATGGGTACGCCGTATAATCCTCGACGTTCTCGAAAAAGGCTTGCCTGAGGGTATATGCCTGAATGTCAACATTCCTGCCAAAGTCGCACCTGAAGGAATACGTGTATGCCGTGCTGCCAAAGGCCACTGGAGCGAAGAGTACAAACGCTATCTCGACCCGTCGGGAAATCCCTTCTACTGGCTTACCGGACGTTTCGTCAACGGAGAACCTGAAGCCGACGACACAGACGAATACTGGCTCAACCGGCGCTATATCAGCGTAGTACCTGTCACTCCCGACCAAAGCTATACACCTGCCGTCAAAGAGATGTCGCAACGTTTCAATTCCTGAACACCGAGTCCCCTCCAGTCCGTCTGCCTTACATTATTCATGCTACGGTCGTGATCATGCAGGTTTTACAAATATTTTCATTATATTTGTATTTGAAAAACAATCATTAATAAATGGAAGTAATAAGCCTGCACGGGACTGACGACCGCCTTTACGAACTCGTATCGCGCCTGGTCATGAACCCCGAGATTCTGCGGCAAAACAACAACTATCCTTTCAAGACAAGCAACGGGCACACATGGTACCTGTGCATGGACAACGGATGTGTTGCAGGATTCATGCCTGTCCTTACAAAAGGCCGGGGATTATATATAGACAATTACTATATATCAGGAGATAAGCCTGAAATACTGGATTTACTGACCGAAGCCATCCTGGCCTCAACCGACAAGACTGTCACCGTACTCTCCCATAAGCGCCACTCCGAACTATTCCGCAGCCACGGTTTTATTTCGGGTACTGTATTCGCCTTGTATGACAAAATGAGTTGTCTTCGCACGAAAGGAGCGGTTGAAAAATGATACGCCGCCTGAATGTATATGAAGCGGTGCAGGAAAGACTAAAGTTGATTTTTGATAACTTCGACTATGTGTACGTATCTTTTTCCGGAGGTAAGGACAGCGGCGCGCTCCTGAATCTTTGTGTCGAATATATAAGAAAGAATCTTCCGGGGCGTAAACTCGGCGTACTGCATCTGGACTACGAGGCCCAGTACAGCCATACAACCGAATATGTCGCAAAAAGACTTTCCGAAGACAGCGATATTCTTGAAGTATTCCATTGCTGCGTACCTTTCAAAGTCGCCACATGCACTTCCATGTTCCAGTCCTACTGGCGCCCGTGGGAAGATTCAAAAAAAGATATATGGGTAAGAGAAATGCCCGACGGCTGTTATACGGCCGACGATTTCGATTTTTTCGACGACGGACTGTGGGACTATGATTTCCAGCGCTTGTTCGCCAAATGGATGCGCAAACGCAAACAATGCCGTCGCGTGTGCTGTCTGGTCGGCATACGCACACAGGAGAGCTTCAACCGTTGGCGCACCATCCACAGCGACAAAAACTACCGTCACTTCGGTTCCCTTAAATGGACGCACTGCATCGATAGCCACATCGTGAACGCATACCCCCTCTACGACTGGAAAACATCGGATATATGGACCGCCCATGGACGATTCAACTGGTCGTACAACAGACTTTATGATCTCTATTATCAGGCGGGAATACCTATCGGACGCCAGCGTGTCGCAAGCCCTTTCATCTCTCAGGCTTTATCGACTCTGGCTGTGTATAAAGCGATCGATCCGGACACATGGGGGCGGCTTATAAGCCGTGTGAACGGAGTAAATTTCGCCGGTCTGTACGGCAATACTCTTGCCATGGGATGGAAATCCATAAAATGTCCTGACGGTTTTTCATGGAAAGAGTATATGGAATTCCTGTTGCAGACTCTACCGGAGGAAACCAGAAATAATTACCTTGACAAACTCCGGGTAAGCATCCGCTTCTGGCGCGAACGCGGAGGATGCCTCAGCAACAACACAATAAGCAAGCTCCGCGAACTCGGCATTCCGATTTCCATAGGTTCAAAATCAGTCTACCACACCGACAAACGCCCGGTCAGGATGGAGTATCTCGACGATATCGACATTCAGGAATTCCGTGAGATTCCGACCTACAAACGCATGTGCATCTGCATACTCAAAAACGACCACAGCTGCAAATACATGGGGTTCGCTCTTACCAAACGGGAACGGGAAATAAAAGACATGATAACAAAAAAATACAAACCCTTTCAGAATGGAGAAATATAAAAGTCCTGTATATAATGTGATAGCCGTTCCGGTCGAGAAAGTCGTGGCAAACAATTATAATCCCAATGTCGTGGCGCCTCCCGAAATGAAACTGCTCGAACTTTCGATCTGGGAGGACGGTTATACCATGCCTTGCGTGTGTTATTATCTGAAAGAATCCGACCGCTACGAGATTGTCGACGGTTTTCACAGATATATGGTAATGAAAAGCTCAGCGCGCATCTACGAGCGGGAACATGGACTACTCCCCGTCACAGTAATAGACAAGGATCTCTCCAACAGAATGAGTTCTACAATACGTCACAACCGCGCACGAGGAATCCACAGTGTGGAACTTATGAGCAATATAGTGGCGGAACTGACACGCGCCGGCATGTCGGACAGCTGGATTATGCGAAACATCGGAATGGACAAAGACGAACTGCTGCGGCTGAAACAGATCAGCGGCCTGGCCGAACTCTTCGCCAACAAAGACTTCAGCATGTCCGACGACTGGAAAGAATAGCTTTAGCTATCGAAAAAACAGCGTCAACGTTCGATGAGTTCGTCGGGGGCGAAGGAGCGTATGGCGGGAGTGCCTATTATTTCGTCCCACAGCATAGGGGATATTCCACCGCCGGGACGTTTGACTTCAAGATTTTCTTCTGTAAGGATTTCACCTTTGGCTATTGCACGCGCAGCAACGATGCTACGGCGCGCGACTTCGATATTGGACCGTTCGGCGTCGGCCGCTATTTTTATGCCGTCGCCGAGAGCGACGTCGATGCGCCGTATTTCCTGTACCATACGGCGCAGCTCGTCGTATTCGAGCGACGCGCGGTGGTCAGGTCCCGGAAGACTGCGCGACATTGTGAAGTGTTTCTCGATCACACAGGCACCATGCCCTACGGCTGCCAAAGGAACAGCGATTCCGACCGTATGGTCGCTGTAACCTACTCCACCGCAGCCAAGGGTGGCAAGAGCGTCCATCGCTCTGAGATTGACAGCTTCGTAGGGGGTCGGATACTGGGTGGTGCAATGCAGAAGTATTACGTCCGTACGCTGAACTCCGCCTTTTTCAAGAATACCGACAGCACGGCCGACTTCGTCGAGTGTCGACATTCCGGTCGAGAGTATAATTCTGCGGCCGGGACATGCGATCCGTCGCAGATAAGGCAGATTTGTCACTTCACCCGACGGAATCTTCCAATAATCCATATCGAACGCTTCAAGGCATTCTATGGATGGTCGGTCGAATGGTGTGCTCATGAATCCTATATTCACATCGTCGCATATACGTTTCAGCTCCGCATAAGCTGAAAGAGGGAGATGGATGGCCTTGCACATCTCAAGCTGGCTCTGCGCCTCGCCTGTCGTTTCTTTCTGGTATTCGGCTTTAGGCGCATACGCCGATATGACAAGTTCGGGTACCGCTGTCTGAAACTTTACATAGTCGGCACCGGCTTCTTTAGCCGCATAGATCAGACGGCGCGCCATGTTTATGTCGCCGTTGTGGTTCACGCCGGCTTCAGCTATTATTATCGTGTGATGACTCATAAGATTCTGTTATCGGGATAGAACACTGTTTCGGCCGGATAGCGGGAAATCTCCACACCGGCGAGAGCGGAAAGCGATGAAAGCTTTTCGCCAAGGGCTTCTCCTATGATCAGCGACGGTATATCGGCTCCGGCATGTACCGAGCAAACGCATCCTCCTCCGAGGCGCGGATTGATTTCCATAAGCAAAAGGCGACCGCCATCGTCAAGGTCGCGCATGAACTGTACTGTCACAGCACCACGCAGACCTGTGGATGCAAGCACACGGCGCGTAAGAGCGTCGATTTCATGATCGCTGACCGTGACTGTACGCATGGCCTCGCCGCCACTCACTTCAACCCGACGACGCGCGCTCAGCGCCAACACCTCTCCCGAACGTACACTTACATAACAGTCAACGGAATATTCTTCCCTACGATCAATGCGTTCCTGAATAAGATATTCATCGGCACGTGGAAGAATATCGTCAAGCGCTTCCACCGAGCTTATGTGTACTATACCTTTCGAGGCCGATCCACGTCGCGGCTTCGCGATAAGACGAAGGCACGGCTCTCCGGGGACATAGGTTTTCGGCACAGGCAGTTCCAGACGTTCAAACAATGCAGCTGCACGCACTTTGTCAAACATTTCGTCGGCGGTGGCGGCATCCGCCGCAGGCACGAACACGGAACCGGGATAACGTCGGGCATATTCGCAGGCCACTGCCACAGCTCCGTCGACGAAAGGTACTATTATATCAACCGCTTCCGACTCGACTATGTCGTGGAGATCGTCGAATACGGCAGGATCGTTCCAACGCTTGCCTATGACTATGTCGGCAAGGCATGCCAAGGGAACATGCCTGTCCATCTCATAGCTGATGATGCGGCATGAACAGGCTCTCGCGGCAGCCGCATCCATAAACATACGCGCCATAGATACCCTTTTGGCTCCTCCGAGAAAAAGCAGGGTCAGTTTTTGCCTCGAATCAGCAATATCCATAATCAACGGTTATAAATATCTGTTTTATATTTAGCCAGATTTTCCGGACACGAGAACCATTCTATGGTTTTACGCAGCCCATCGGCCAAAGTATGCCGCGGACGCCAGTCTGTCAGACTGCAAATCAGAGAATTGTCACCGCAAAGACGGTTGACTTCGCTCGATGCCGGACGCAGCCGCTGAGGGTCGACAACATATCGGACGTCGCGTCCCATCAGTCCGGCTATAAGTTCCAATGTTTCAGCCATGGAAACTTCCGTCCCTGTGGCTATGTTTATGTCGCGGCCTTCTATTCCTTCCGCCTCGGCCAGAGCTATGAATCCGGCTGCCGTATCCTCGACATAATTGAAATCACGCGTAGGAGTCAGGTCACCGACTTTTATCTCGTCAATACCCGCGGCAATCTGGGTAATGATTGTCGGAATAATGGCCCGCGCGCTCTGGCGTGGACCGTAGGTGTTGAACGGACGTGCCGTAACTACCGGCAGCCCGAAAGCATGATAGAAACTCTGCGCTATTGCATCGGCACCTGTTTTTGTAGCAGAATACGGCGACTGCGGCTGACGCGGATGGCTTTCAGGTATCGGCACCTGACGAGCCGTTCCATAGACCTCGCTTGTCGATGTCACCACAATGCGGCGTACACCGGCATCGCGTGCGGCCTGGCACATGTTTAGCGTTCCGCGTATATTGGTATCGACATAGCTGTCGGGAGCCACATAACTGTATGGAATCGCGATAAGTGCCGCAAGATGGAAAATCACTGCACATCCGCGGGCAATCTCACGGCACAAATCCGGATCGCGGACGTCGCCGCAGACTACTTCAAGTCGGGGCGAACGCACATCATCGAGCCAGCCCCAGCTGTTAAACGAATTATACTGCGCAAGAGCACGCACACGGTAGCCACGTGCAAGAAGTGCTTCCGTAAGATGAGAGCCGATGAAGCCGTCGGCTCCGGTTACAAGTACAAGATCCTTGTTTTTTTCCATAAAAGCTACCAGGTCTTTTTAAGTTCATATACGATACGGCGTCCGGCATCGTCGGTCCATTCGAGGCGCATCTGCCGGGGACTTCGTTCGGCGAAACGCAGGGCTACCACGGAATTCGGCGGAAACATCAGAACTTCCGGCGCAGCATAAGGGGGCAGGCCGCCTTCACCATCACCTTCACTATGAGTAAAGTCAAGGTACAGCAAGCCATCTTCGTCCTGCCACGAACCCCAGCTGTCAAGGCTATCGTGATGGTCAGTTGTAATTGTAATACATATAAGATGATTCTGGAAACTCCAGAACAAACGTTCATGGGGAAGTTCGGGATTCGGCTCTCCGTCGACAGTCATCGATTCCATATACCATGTCCCGAAAAAGTCGCCTATATCCCCGTTGTTCATCCTGCACGATGGCAACAACGACAATATAAGCGCACAGAGCGCAACGGTCAGGGATATACCTGTATTCTTCATTTCTTACTGTTTTTGCTGATTTTGAAATCGGCCGAATACGAAACGCCTAACAACGCGCCGAAATTATCGCCGCGCAGCTTTCCCGCATCGAATGCGAGCTGACAACGAAGAGAAAGACCTCGAACAAGCGAAGATGGAGTCCACACCGCTTCTACAAGCGCCGAGGTATTGTGTAAAGCCCGTGCGACAGGCACACGTCCCATTCCCCAGGCACGCTGATGGCTGAACTTTACCATATAATCCCAGTCGCTTCCAAATGCGCCGTTGAAGGCAAGATGCATTCCTTGCGTGCGATTATGCGCAAAAGCCATGAATCCGTCAGTATTATAAGCAGGCGACATTATGAAAGGCGTACCTATGGCCATTCCGTAGTTGGAATACGGTCCATAAAAAGTATTATTATAATAGTTGTCACCGCCGGATGCGTCAAGGTCAAGCGATGTGCCGGGGCGGTCGGCAGGTGCCCAGTGTAACGGACCGCTGTGATTGCGGTAGTCGAGATATTCAACCACTATTTTCTGCAACAGACCTCGGCGACCGAAATCGTAGGACAGTCCCCACATACCGTCCCATCCGTTACGCCTACCTATTCCGGAACCATCCTCCCACGGCCATTCAAAATAGAAGCAGAGTTCCGAGGCATTGCGGAAACGATAGCGGGCATTGAAATCCCACGAGCCGAGCGAGTTGCCTTTGTGAAAACCTTCGCCGCTGCCTTCGTGAGGGAAGAACATATCGAAAATATCGCGGATATGAAATCCACGGTCATCGCGACGGATAATATTGCCTTTGTCATAATAGACTGAATTCCCACCGAAAACCCCGGCAGCCTGCATACCCAACGTCACCGAGAGAGGCTCGGAGGGTTTAGTGCGGAAATAACAGTATTTGTAAGTATAGCATAGATCGCGGGAAATCAGAAAATTGTAAAAATTATAATGATTCTCCTTGTAATGGTTGTCCATCATGCGTCCATACATTATCTCACCGTTGATCTGCACCCAGCCGCGGGTAAAAGGAATATCCTGAAAATCCACGAATCCGGCACTGATTCCGGGTATAGGTGCGGCATTGTTGCTGCGTGTGAAATCACCGGACGAGAAACGGTCGTCGACAATCCACGAATGCGACTCTTTCATGCCGGCTCTAAGATACACTCCACGAAATTTCACCTCGGCATAAAGCCGGTGAAGCATCAACGGAGCCTGACGCCGCCCGATATCAGACCATGTTGATGTCGCGGCATCATAGCGTTCATAGGCTGCCGCATTACTGATTCCTGCAAGCGCTTCTATTCCGGCACCCCAGCTGAAACGTTTGTCAAGACGCATCTTTTTCTCGGCATAAGCATCGAGCCATACACCGGAACCGTTGACAATACGACCGCCGTTCCAGGATCCTATCATATACGGCGCCAGACTGCCGGTCGAGGCATTGGCCGTCAGCGAGGCGCCCCACTCTATCCTCTCCAGAGGCAACTCCTGAGCGGAAATGCCAAGACAGGCTATACAGAGCGACAGACAGCCGGATATTGATTTCAAAAAGGTTTTTACAACAATCATTCAGAGTTCGTAGAATTTGGAGAATACTTTTATCGTGGCGTCGTGGTCGGCCACAGAAGCCGTTTCCCTGACAGAGTGCATTGCCCATAGCGGAGCACCCATGTCGACACCCCTCAAAGGCAATTGTGAAGTAAGGATATTGCCAAGCGTAGAGCCGCCGGCAGCATCGCTGTGGTTTACGAAATACTGGCAGGGAACACCGGCAAGCTCACAAATATTTGAAAAAACAGCCGCACTCTCGGCATCGGTCATATATTTGCAATTAGCGTTTATCTTAACGCACGGACCGCCACCGAGAACCGGATGATTTGTCGGATCGTGTTTTTCCGGATAATTCGGATGAACGCCATGGGCATTGTCGGCTGAAATCATGAACGATGACGCCACCGCCCGCATAAAGTCCTCCTCCGAACCGCCTTTTGCCAGAACTATGCGACGGAATATATGTTCAAGCACAGGAGAACCGGCACCCTGTTTTGTTCCGGAACCGGTTTCCTCGTTGTCGAATACAGCCATAACACGGGTGGCTTCCGAAGCGACGGATGCCTTTTCGCAAATAGAATGCAAGGAAGCGTGCACCATGCTCAGATCGTCAAGGCGACCTGAACAGATAAATTCCCCGTTAACACCTGTGAGCGCAGCAGGAGTAGTGTCGTAAAGCGACAGATCATAGTCGATTATTTCATCCTCCCGCACGCCAAGTTCTCCGGCAACGATGCCACGCAAAAATCCTGAGGCATCCTGTCCGTCGGCCAGACGAGTCAGCACCGGCAGCATGTCTTTTTGCTTCGACAACTTATTGCCTTCATTAACCTGACGGTTGAAATGTATGGCCAGATGTGGAATCGTCATCAAAGGACGTTTAACATGGATAAGCACTCGCCTTGGATTAAGAGGGTCATCGCCACGCAGAAGCACACGTCCCGCTAAAGAAAGCGGGCGGTCAAACCATGTATAAAGTATGGGACCGCCGTAAACCTCCGTGTTGAGCTTAACTATACTGCCGTCACATACAATCTCCGGTTCAGGTTTGATACGGAAACAAGGTGAATCACTATGAGAAGCTATGATATGGAAGGGAGCCGCGGCGTCGCCTTCGCCGACAACAAATGCGAACAGCGCCGAATCGTTGACTGTGACATAACGGCGGTCGCCGGCGTCAAGCGTCCATGGCTCACGCATCGACAGGGCTTTGAAGCCTGCGGCTTCAAGACGGCCAGCAGCAGTATGCACTGCCAGAAAATTGACAGGCGAAGAATCAAGAAAAGAACACAAATCGGATGCGGAGGTCATTTCGGGATAAATTAACGGTTAGAAAACAGAAGAGAGATTAAAAATTATCGGAAAGCAATTCCGAACGCTGGTAAAGACTGTTGAGTATGCGCAATACATTGCAAAGCGTTTCGCTCCAATAATCGCGGAAACGGATTTTCATATCGGAAAGCAACTCCGGAAGCATCTCGGCCGGCAGCTCTTTCGCCGTAGCCACAAAATCATACGCGCTCTGGTATATGTCGGCCAGACATTCCGAAACGGAAGATGCTATAGGCGTATCGGAATAGCGCATATCCTCGACATTGGTTTCGAGAAATGTATCGTGGCTACCCATAATGGCCGCTATGTTATCACGGACTATCGTATAGGCATCTTCATCAAGCACTTCATTCACGCTATCGCCACTGTCGGCATCGCGGTAATCCGAAATATCATCGCCGGACATTCCGAGATCGAAAGCCGTCATATACAGCCTCGGCAACATATAGAGCATAGACCGGCAGAAATCATCGGAATCCGTCGCTTCATCGGCAAGAGATTCGAGTGTCACACAATAACGGTGGCACAAGGCTATGAACGAAATAGAATTAGCATCAAGTTTTTCTTCTTCCATTTTATGATTACTTGTCATCGGTCTTACGGTAAAGTTTATTATCACATATATACTTATAGACACCGGCAGGCAGAAAATAGCTCATATCACGCCCCCGGGCTATCGAATCGCGCACGAAAGTACTTGACAGGTTTACTATAGGAGCGTCCACAACCTCAAGGCCGTCGACATGGCGTGTTTCGACAGGATAACCGTGACGAAGGTACACTATCACACCGAACTCGTCAAGAATACGCTGACTTTCACGCCATCGGTCGAATATACGCCAGTTGTCGCTGCCAATCACAAGTTTGAAACGCAGATCGGGATAACGGTCCCTCAGCACCTCGAGTGTGTTGATGGTATATGACGGACGCGGCATTGAAAGCTCGATATCGCATATATCGAGTAGCGGAGCAGCTTTTGCCGCAATGGTAAGCATCGCCAGACGTTTCAGGTCGGGCAGAAGAGCATCTCCATCCTTAAGCGGACTCCTCGGAGAAAGCGACAGCCATACGCGGTCGACATACCCCCACTGAGCAAGATATGAAGCAAGCATCATGTGACCGATATGAACCGGATTGAACGATCCGCCAAGAAGCCCTATTACCGGTTTTCTATCCTCTTGTTCCATAAGCATACGTTATTTACAGATTCAGAGCGATACGAAACCGTCGACAAGGTTGCGTGTCTGACGTACTGCTTCGTCAAGTTCGTCATTGACAACCACTCTGTCAAACATCGGCGAACGCGAAAGTTCGTACTCCGCTCTGTCGATACGCTGGTCAATGACATCGGGAGTTTCCGTTCCACGAGCCTCAAGCCTGCGACGGAGTTCATCGACACTCGGCGGACGTACAAAAATAGTCAACGCACGTTCGCCATATATTTTTTTTACACCGAGTGCTCCGTTGACATCGATATCAAGGAGCACATTATGGCCTTCTCCTATGATACGGTCGACCTCGTTACGCAAAGTTCCATAAAAACGTCCCGGATAGACTTCCTCATATTCAAGGAACCCACCCTCGACAATAGCATCTCTGAAAGCCTCTTCAGTCATAAAATAATAGTTTACGCCCTCTTTTTCTCCCGGCCGCGGCTCACGAGTTGTGGCCGATATGGAGAACCGTAGATCAAGTTCAGAGGCATTTTCCTCGTCAAACAAAGCCTTTATAATAGTAGACTTTCCACAACCTGACGGGGCTGCTATGACAATAATTTTTCCGTTTTTCATAAATTCAAGGCATAAATTACACAATACTTTATCTATGGGAAGGACGAAGAAGATCGTTAACAGTCTTGACCGGATTGAAAGTAGTGGCCGGCACTTCGACAAATACCGTATTCCATCTGCTCATAGCGCCGTTCCAGAGTCCGGGCAACTCCAATGCGCGGAGATCGCGTCCGTCAAACGACTTTTCGGATATGAAACCTGTTTCATTGTCGACATAATCCGGCAGATTGAAGTGCGAGCCGTCATGGCGCGTAAGGCAACAAACGAGGTCGACCGGATTGAAATGCGTAGCCTTTGCCATCATCTCTACATTTTCAGCCCGAGAAAGATCAATCTGCGTAGATTCCAGAATCTGTGGCGCAACCGTATATCCATCGGAAGAATAAGCATTGTACGGACCTCCTCCGGGTTCTCCGTCGTTGCGTACCATACCGCATACACGAAGCGGTCGGTCCAACAGTTCAAGCAACACAAGCCGACGTTCCTCGCAGGGCAGGTCTTCCAACCCTACATAACGAGTGTACAATACTTCGGATAGGAAAGATGCTGCGGCATCCAAACGTGCAGCAGCGACACCGGGAACGCTCAATTCTTTGATAAAATCCAGAACTGTGTCACGGACAAGCATAAGCAAACCACCAATCACCTGTTTATATCGTACAGTATCGGCGCGATGACTGTCGGCCACCACATTATCTATATTTTTTATAAATACGACCTCAGAATTGAGATCATTGAGATTTTCTATAAGCGCACCATGACCTCCGGGACGGAAAACAAGACGTCCGTTATTATCACGGAAAAGTTCATTATCGGGAGTTACAGCTATGGTATCGGTTGAGGCTTTCTGTTCCGACAGGCTTATCTCATAGCTGACACCGAATTTCTTTTCCATTGCCGGCACAGCTTCCTTGAGCTTATCCTCAAAAAGTTTTCTGTGGTCAGCCGATACGGTAAAATGAAGTTTCACCTTACCGCCTTTTGAAGCCGCTGTCTGGGCGCCTTCGGCAAGTTGCTCTTCAAGCGATGTGCGGGTGCTTCCGTCGGCATAACGGTGAAACGTCAGCATAGCCTTGGGGAGAGCGCCATAGTTCATTCCATCGGGCAGAATTATGGCTGATATAAGGTCTTTGATGCGATCTGAGGCCACAAGCGACTCCACATCAGCGCCATACAAGCGCATGACCGTAGCCTGTAGCTGTTCATAAAAAGCTATTTCAGAAATATGTTCTACAAGTTCGGCCACGGGCGAACCGGGTTTAGGCAAATCTTCGCTACCGTTGACAAAAGCAAACAGAGCCTTGAACATGCGCGATGCCGCCCCCGAGGCAGGAACAAATTTGAGTACATCGCCGCCATCAGCCAGAAAACGGTTCCAACGGACGGTACATTCCGCTTCGCGCACATGGTCAAGTTTCATGATGCCATGGCCTACAGAGGCCGGAGAATCTATTTTCAGATACGGAAAACCGGTACGAAAACGTTCGAGCTGGTTTTCTACGATTGCTATGCTTATATTCCTTTCCTTGAGTTGTGTCAGATCTTCGGATGAAAATTCAGTCATTTCTGTAAATAAATATAATGGTTATTCCGTTTACGGATTGATACGTTTTATCAGATTATATGCGGGAACGATTCCATACTCTCCGGCCTTGCTAAGATCCGCTACACCGAGAGCCTTTCGTCCGGCACGCAGATGAAGATAGCCACGGTTGTAGTATGCCTCTCCCATGTCAGGCTTGAGTTCTATAGCTTTCGTGAAGCAATCAATCGCAGCATTGAATTCTTCTGCATCAATAAGATAATTGCCTTTGTTGTACCATGCCACTGCTGTGCGTGGAGATAGCTCTATAACCTTGTCGAGATCGTCCACAGCATCGTCGAGAACTTTACGACGCAATCCTGCCCGCGTCAGCGCATCGTTTTCAGGAGAAAACGATGGATTCAGTGTCATTTCACGGAAATTGCCGTAACGCGCCTGTGCACGGATAAGATAAGGCAAAGCCTGATCCGGAGTCATGGCTATGGCTCGTGAAGCATCGGTTTCGGCTTCAGTGTAATTTCGGACAGTCAGGAAATCAAGCGCCCGGCCTATATAGTCGATGGCACGCGGGCGGTGTGTGGCAAGATAGGAATTATAATATTCGATCGACTGGAAATGGCGGGCGATTATGCTCTCGTCAAGTGCCGGCACAACATTGGTGACAACGAGAACATTACGCAACTCACGGGTCGAATTAAGGTCATCGACTTCCTTTATATAATATGTATTACGGCGCAGTTCAGTCGGCGACGAATAAAACGAAAGCATCATCGGAGCCTCAGTTTCCACATTTATATTACGATCCTGGATGCGTCCGCGTATAGCCGAATTATTGTACTCTTCCCTTATGTCGGCATTGTCGTCGATAGTCAGCAGAGTGGCAAAACGTTTCGACACTAATTCTTCCGGCACATCATCGTCCGTTCCCGAGGTTTCTGCCGCATCATCATCTGCAACGGAATCCACATTCTCCGGCTTTAATGCTTTGGCCGCAGCAAGAGCCTTTTTATAGTCGCGGTCGGCGGCTCGGAGTTCACCCCTGTCCTTGTATATCTGACTGCGGATGTAAAGCGCTCCGGGAAAATCCGGGAAACGCTCCACTACCCTGCTTATGTCCGACAAAGCATCGGTGGTATTTCCTTTGAGGCGGTTTATAAGAGCGCGATTGTAGAGCGCACGAAAATCGTCAGGCTCAAGTTCGAGTACTTTATTGAAATCTGCCAAAGCAAGGTCGTTGGCGCTGACTTCGGCCAAAAGAAGGCCACGGTTGAAGAGCGCCGTAACATTCAGCGGTTCGAGTCTAAGGGCATAATCATAGTCAGCCATCGCGCCCGTATAGGAGTCAAGTCTATAACGCAGATACGCACGATTGATATAAAGACCCGCCGTACGCGGCTGCAAACGTATTGCCTCGTCTATATCAGAAAGCGCACGCCGGAAATCTCCGTCGGAATTAATGGCTATGTCGGCTCGCATTATATAGGCGTTGACCGCATTTTTATTTATTTTAAGCGCTTTCTCGATATCGGCTTCCGCTGCAAGCGTATCCTTTGCGGCAAGGAGCATGCGCGCCCGGCCAAGGTAGGCATTGTCGAAAGACGGATAATGGCCGAGCAATTCTTCAAAACAAGCACCGGCAGCTTCATAATCATGAATATCACTGAGGGCGAGAGCTTTGTTGAACAACAACGAACGATTACGCGGAAGGAGCGCGAGGGCTTCATCATAGTCGGCGACAGCAAGACGGTTACGCCCGGTGTTCTGCCGTGCCACACCGCGGACTTCCCAGGCATCACTTAAAAACGGGTTCAGTTCTATCGCACGAGAGGCATCGGCTTCAGCGCCTACGTAGTCCTCAAGATTCAGTTTCGCAATCGCCCGCATCAGGTACGGCTGTGCAAGATAAGGTTTTGACGCTATCACCTGATTGAAGTACTGTATCGACAGCATGTAGTCCTCGAAATACAGTGCGTTCTGCCCTATTCGCAGCACCTGATCGGTATTGACCTGAGCACGCCCTGACAACATGCCAAGCAATAATGCAAGGAAAAGCATGAAACCTTTTGCGGCGTTGTGGAGTATAATGGTCATACTTTGGTTCATTGTGTTAATTTGTCGGTTTCTCCACTAAGTATTCCACCGTGTGAGGCATTTCTGACGTGAATGTAAAATTATCCGTCGAGGAAATCTCGGCGCTTTCTATTCGGTCGAATGTAAGAGTCAGCACCAGTTCACTAACGTAACTACCACCTTTGGCGTATCCATTGACTTCGATAAAAAGCTGCACATAAGGCTCCTTGGTGCATGTGCCCGATAGTTTAGCCGACTCGCCTTTGATGTTACCGGAATTGTCGAAGAAGCGGAGCCGACAATCTGTTGAAGCTGTATTATATCCATAGTCCGCCATCAAGCCGGATATATAACTACTGAGTGATAGTTGCGTGTTGAGCACATAGTTGCGCATTGCCTTGTATTTAACCCTATGTGGCATATCTGCTGTAAGAACAAAATTGTCGTCTTCACTGATCTTTTCACTTTTTATACGTTTAAATGTCAGCGTCAGAACCTGCTCTCTGACATAGTTACCGTTGCGTGGATAGCCCGCTACATCCACATAATATTCGACAAAAGGTTCTGTCGTGCAGAGAGAAGATATCGATTTCGATTCATTCCGCACAGAACCGTCGTCGTCGCAGGCGCGGGTGAAGTAAGCAGCCTCTGCAATAATATATCCGTAGTCTTTCAGAAGTTCTTGTATATAACTGCCAAGATTCGCAGTAGCATTCAGAACATAGTTCCTAAGCACGACATATTCGACATCATGAGGCGTGTCGGCGTCCACAACAGCGTCCTGTGCCGCATAGTCGGCAGTGGCGCGTCGATCAAACGTCACAGTGAGGACATGCTGTTGCACAAATGAGCCATTGACAGGAGTGCCGTAGACATTGAACACAGGCTGAGCTTTCGCGGCTGTAGTGGCCTTCGGAGTCGATTCGATTTCATTTCCGTCAACGTCAAAAAAGAGCCATGTACATTGAGAACTCCCGTAGCGGTAACCATAATCGGTCATCAGTTTCGAAAACAATGTACCTGTCATGAATTCCGGATTCAACTCGAAATTATCGGCCACCATATATTCTACAGAAGTGATATCATCGCCGGCAATTGCCACACTGTCGCCGTGGCTCGCATCGGGTAACAACTTCATGTCGGTTGTAAGCCGGGCCACAAGCAACTTCTCGCCGTAGGTTCCGCGCGGACGACCGTAAACATCGATTCGCACGACGAGAGTATATGCACCATTGGGCACCTCTACGGAATAATTATATTTCTCTTCGGATATCAGAATACGAGCACGGCTGTAGAAGCAAACGAAAATTTCACTATCGGTCATCGTGTAGCCTTTTTCGATGATATAGCCCTGCTCGTTCACCGATTCATTGACGGTAAGCATACGCTTCACTTCGGGCTGATCCTCGTTAAGGACTACGCACGATGTAAGAGCCGTCATAGATATAACGGTAGCGGCAAATATAGTCAGCAGTCGATTTAGGTACATTTTTCCCGTTTAGGAGTTGAATCGACTACAAATTTACCATTAATATTTAAAATAAGGACTCTGCCGCAGAAGTTTTATAATATATTTACGCGGCACAGACTTCACCGCCGCTTACCGAAACGCAACAGACGCTTTATACCGTAGACTCCGTCGCGCAGCATCAGCACCGCAGGAGTGACAACCGGACGGAATCGAGTTTCCTTCGTAGGTGAAAAAATACGCAGAGTCTTTCGCCGACACCTTATGTCGATACGATCCGACATCGAGGCCGGATCGCCGTCGATGTGAGCGGCGCCCGGACGGCGGCGCCTTATAGTGGCTGAAGAAACACGTATCGTGTCGATAAGCGCGTTCTTGCCGATAAAACCCGTCAGCAGATCCACTCCTACCAAAGCCTGACGGACAGGATTTGCGACATGTACTATCGTAAGGTCAAGCAGACCGTCGGTTATCGACGCATCGGGAGCGATGAAAGCATTGTTTCCGTACTGCGAAGCATTGCAGCAAACGACAAGAAATGCCCGCTCTACAATCGTGCGTCCGTCGACCTCTATTTCATATTCTTCCGGAGAATAGCCAATATATTCGTCTATTGCGCTTTTGAGGTACATTATCAAACCGCGCCGCCGCTGACGGGCAAAACGCTCGCTCACGGCAGCATCGAAACCCACACCGAAAGTACAGAAGAAAGGACGTCCGTTTGCCATACCGCAATCGGCCACAATGACATTATTCTCAGCAATTACCCGCAGAGAGCGATCGATATCGACCGGTATGCCGAGGTGACGGGCCAGACCATTGCCTGAACCCGCAGGAATTATTCCCAGAGCGGTACGACTGTCGCAGAGGGCAGTAGCGACTTCATTTACCGTACCGTCGCCGCCGCAGGCCACAACGGCGTAATATCCGAGTCGGGATGCCTCTTCGGCTAACGCGGTGGCATGTCCCGGTCCCTCGGTAACCACGACTTCTACATCATAACCCATATCGATCAACCGACCTGCGGAATAACGGGCTATACGATGTTTTGCCGTGGTACCCGAAGCAGGATTGACCACGAGGCGTACCTTGCGCTTCTTATTCTTCACGAACGATCATCTGATTTTAACGAACTCCGGGACATAAGCCTTAACCGAAACCGGACGCCCGAGCTGCTCAAGCGGGAAATCGGTGTCTGCGGTTGAAAATATTATCTTGACTTCGTTTCCGCTGACAGAATCTGTTTTCGTCACTTCAAGTATATCGGCCTTGGCCGTCAGATAATTCATAAAAGTGGCATTTCCACGCCACATCGCAGGATTCTCTGACCGGAATTTCATTGCAGCGGCAATATATTCTTTCAGCTCGCGTTCGCCAGACGTACGCGGCTCCAGATGCCCCGAAGTACGGGCGATGTTGTCACGCTGTCCTCCTGTTGTTTCAAGACTGCGGTCGGCATACTCGTCGCCGTAATAAAGCGTAACCGGGCCTGAATATGCTGCCAGAACGGCATTTCGCGTCATCATCTTCTGATAGTAGAGAGAGTCGGCCTGATCGAAATGATCGGCAAGACGATAGCCGTCGTGATTGCTGAGAAAAAGGTTAGGAATGACTGCATCGTTAAGATAGCCTCTTGCCGAAGGTGGCGACAGCGCCAGACGCACGTCATCCCAGCCGTTTTCAAGGCCTTCAGAACTTACATCCTGCATAGCGCCGCTGATTCGCTCTTTTCCTTCAAAGTCGAAAGCGCTCAGCAGGCCGCCATCGGAATATACTCCCGAATTGATACGCGCGGCATCACCCCAGTCTTCTCCCACCATATAGCCCAGAGTGCCCCACTTCTCGCCACGTGCGCGGCGGGAAGCGCACAAGTCCTCTACAGCCTTGCGTATCTCAAGCCAATAATTATGACCGCCCTGCATAGCCTGATATGCCTGGTCAAGACGCCAACCGTCTATCCCGTAATTATCAATCCAATATGTGGCGACATCCTTCATATATTCCAGCGAAGCCGGGTAACTGACATTGCCGGTTCCGCCGTCGGCACGATCGCAGGCCGTCACTGTAGAATCAAGCACATGCCCTGACGGAGATGGCGCCGTCACACCTCCATGATGGCCGAAAACGCCGTCAAGGATGACATAAAGTCCGCGGGCATGGGCTTCGTCGACAAAACGACGGAACTCCGCATCACTGCCGAAATGCGGGTCTATCTTGAAATAATCGTTTGTGAAATAGCCTGTAGCCTGCAACTTCTCGCCGCCTGTAGCCGTCGAGCTGTCAAAAACAGGTGTGAGCCATATCGCATTCACCCCAAGACTTTTTATATGATCAAGGGCTTCGATGACTCCGGCCAGATTTCCGTTCTTTGTATGCCCGTCGGGACCCCACATGGCAGTATATCCCGAGGCGCCGCCATCACCATGAATAAACGAAGCCACCATTATCTGATATATGGCCAACGAACGATGTTCGTCAGGAGCGACAGAACTCTGAGCAACAGCGATATTGCGACCGCAGAGCAGTGCCATGAGAGCGACAGCAAGCCGCGGAATATATTTTCTCATATCCGTTTCTTTTTTTATTCCGAAGCATCCTCAACGGCAGCGCTTTCGGAAAACTCCATAAGATAGGCTTTGATGAAGTCGTCTATGTCGCCATCCATCACTCCGCCAACATCGGAGGTCTGATAATTTGTACGATGATCCTTGACTCGTCGGTCGTCGAACACATAACTGCGGATCTGTGAACCCCATTCGATTTTTTTCTTTCCGGCCTCTACCTTAGCCTGCTCGGCCATACGGTGTTGCAGCTCCTTGTCGTAAAGAATTGAACGAAGCTGACGCAGAGCGTTTTCCTTGTTCTTGGGCTGGTCGCGGGTTTCGGTGTTCTCAATAAGAATCTCTTCCTGTTCGCCTGTGTAGGGATCAGTATACTGATAACGCAGACGGACACCGGATTCGACCTTGTTTACATTCTGACCGCCTGCACCACCCGAACGGAAAGTATCCCAGGAAATCAATGCCGTTTCCACTTTCACCTCTATCGAGTCGTCCACGAGCGGAGTAACGAATACCGAAGCGAAGGAAGTCATGCGTTTGCCCTGAGCATTGAAAGGCGACACACGAACAAGACGGTGCACCCCGTTCTCGCTTTTGAGATATCCGTAGGCAAAATCGCCCTCGATATTAAGCGTACATGTCTTTATGCCGGCTTCGTCACCTTCGAGTAGGTTGGCGATGCTGACTTTATAGCCATGATTCTCGCCCCAGCGCATATACATGCGCATAAGCATTGAGGCCCAGTCCTGACTTTCGGTTCCTCCGGCCCCGGAGTTGATTTTCAGGACTGCGCTCATGGAATCCTCCTCTCGACGAAGCATATTACGGAGTTCCATATCTTCAAGACGGGCAATAACTGCGGCATAAGCGGCGTCCACCTCGGCTTCACTGACAGCTTCCTCCTGAAAGAATTCAAGCGAAAGATTCAGTTCGTCGACAGCGCCTTCGAGATCCTCGTAGTCATCGATCCATTTCTTGAGATCCTTGATTTTTTTCATCTGTTTCTGGGCGGCGGCGGGATTTTCCCAGAAACCGTCGACCATTGTACGGAGTTGTTCCTCCTCGACAGCTATTTTCTTGCCGTCGATGTCAAAGATACCTCCTCAGCGCCAGCTTGCGCTCAAAAGTCTGTTTTAGCTGTTCTTGCGTAATCATTGTTGATGATTGAACTTGGTTTATCAATATGTTTGTTTATTTTTTCCGACTACAAAGATACAACAGCGCCGGCTTCTTTGCAAATCCGCCGCTTCAACGGCGCGGACCGGTACGCCTTACACCTTTGGTCTTCACATAGTTTTTCAGCGCCGTATAATCGCCACGGAAAAGATCTATATCCACATCATGATTTATCCCCGTACATCGTCCTCGATCCGTAAACTGCCATATCTCCCAGCGGCGCGCCGACGGTTCTGCCGAATAGCGGGCAATCCAGAAGTCATAGCCGTCGAAACCCTGCCCTTTCATATAACGCTTGTAGTAATTCTCATAGGTATAGATTATCGGCTTTACTCCATAATAGTTCTCGATCTTGCGCAACCATTCCCGAGCCATACGGCATACTTTTGCATGATGCCGCTCCATAGTCTTTTTACTGATTTCGAGATCGAGTACAGGTGGCATGTCGCCTACTTCCAAAGGTGTGTTGTCGATAAAATTTCGTACCTGACTGTCGACATCCGATTGAATACTCAGAAAATGATATGCGCCACGTATTATTCCGTGACTCTTGGCCTCGCGGAAGTTCCGTTTGAAATTAGGATCCTGCAAAGTGGCACCTTCTGTCGATTTGACCATGGCAAAGAGAACAGGCTGAAGATATTTATCTTTCCTGCGGCCGGCATATACACGGCCTGAAGCATCGGCACGAAGACTGAGTTTGTCCCAGTCGATTTTCTTCTGATATTTAGCCACATCAATGCCGTACACACGCTTACCCGCCTTGAACCTGGCTCCTTTCGCAGGTGAAAGCACACCGCGCTTCCAGACTCCGAAAGACATGCGGCCATCTGCGAAATCCAGACGACCAAGACCTTCTTTATAACCGCGGTTCCAATGGCCGTAGTAGACATCGCCGTTTTTGTATCGGCAAACTCCATAGCCATGCTGCTTACCACCAAGAACACCTCCCGAATATACATAACGTGATGTTTTCAACTCGCCGTCGCGCACCCTGCGGCTCGATTTGGCAGAAGTCAACGCAATCCCGACCACAGCCGCAAGCAGAAGTAGCGCTATGCACGATAACAGTCGTTTATATTTCATTTTATTTATTCATTAATTCATGTCTTTGCATGAAAACCGCATTACATCACGGAGTCACGCATGATTTACTATAAATAACATTTCTAAAGCAGAAATTCCTGAAAAGCAAAGAAACGCCTGCGACAAAGTTAAGTATAATCCGGATTTCCATGTGTATTTTTTTACCGGGGTATTGCATTTTATGACCGATATGCTTAATTTTGTCTGATTTTGCGCAAATGGAGCAGATTTTACACATATTACCACGTGGCATTGCCATAGGCGTCCTTATATCGGCACCTATGGGGCCAATAGGTATGCTCGTCATACAGCGCACGCTCAGCAAAGGCCGGCTACCTGCTCTTTTCACCGGCATCGGAGCTGCATTCAGCGACCTGATATACTGTCTTCTCACCGGATTCTGCCTGAGCTTCATCACTGATTTCATAGACAGCAACCAGCTTATAATACAGCTAATCGGGGGAGTCGTACTTGCCGCTTTCGGAATATACCTTTTCAAGAAAAACCCCACTCGTGCGCTGAAAGCCGCCGAAGTCAATGCAGCCTCGAACTACTGGAGCGACGTGGTCACGGGCTTCCTGCTTACATTTTCCAATCCGCTGATACTTTTCTTTATAATCGGCCTGTTCGCCCGTTTCAACTTCATCCTGCCCGAATACAGCATTATACATTACATAACGGCGTATATATGTATTCTCGGAGGAGCGTTCCTATGGTGGTGGCTTATAACGTTCCTTGTCAACAAACTACGCTGCCGCATAAATGTGCGCTCACTGTGGATTATAAACCGCATTATAGGTTCAGTCCTGATAACAATGGCTTCAATCGGATTGCTAATGGCTTTCTGAAAGCGTATTTTCACACTTTCTAAATTTATTTTCTCACAGGAATTTCCTGTGAATTTGCCTGTTCGGAGAAAAATCACTAAATTTACAGCATATATCAGCTGCATCTGCCGACACGACTTACGCCAGCGGTTTTCAGCTGTTTTTTCAACGACACACTGATGAAGAAAACCATTATATTGACAGTGACGCTTGCCTTAGGTGCGTTAGTTTCCTATATATTAAGCATAAAATCCGACGCACATCCTGTCGGGAAGGAAGCGGTATGGCTCGAATGCGACTCGGCTCTTGCCGTCGAAAATCGTCTTCGCGCCGACTTCGCGCTTGACATGGAATCAGCCATAGCTGAAATCAGGAAATTATACCCTGAAGTCACTGATGCCGACATCGACAGTTTCATAAGCCGACGATATATCGAAACCCGTATTTTCGATGGCGATATGCGAGTCCACCGCAAATCGCCCAAAAATATAGCCCGGCTCAATCCTTCGATGAACGGTCGCTTGTCCGGACGCGGCGATCGTGCTTCCGAAGCCCGCATCAGCTATGCTGATTCCGTGCTGAATTTTTACAGTGGGAAAAACAGCCTTGGAGGCGCTCACAAGGTGACATACCGATTCTCAATCGATGTGCCGTATCATCCGGCCATTGCAGGCGACACGTTGCGCGTATGGATGCCTTTCCCGATTGAAAGCGAGCGCCAGAATGGAATAAACATACTGTCGGCGAAACCGAAAGAATACATAGTATCAGAACCAGGACAATCCGTACACCGAACTATTTATTTTTCCGCACCCGTAGCCAAGCCGGGGGAAAAGACTCATTTTGAATATACCGCAAGCTTCATAACATCCGGCAGCTATACTTCTCCTGACTATATTCTTGAGAATATACTTCCATACAATAAAAACTCCGATACGTACAGGCAATACACAGCTACAGAAGCTCCGCATATCGTAAGGCTCGATTCTCTCGCCTCTGAAATAGCGGCAGGAGAATGCAATCCGTATCTGCTGAGCGAACGTGTCTACGACTACATCAACAAGCATTACCTATGGGCCGGAGCGCGGGAATACAGCACAATAGACTGCATTCCTGAATACGTAATCCGCGAAGGCCATGGCGACTGCGGACAAGTGGCATTGCTCTACATATCCCTGATGCGCACGCTCGGAATTCCGGCACGTTGGGAAAGCGGATGGATGCTCCACCCGGGAGAAAAAAATCTGCACGACTGGGCGGAAGTATATTTTGAAGGCGTAGGATGGATTCCGGTCGATCCGTCGTTCGGACGCTACACAAATGCAACAGAGAAGGCGACAGTAAATTTCTACTCCACAGGCATAGACGCCCACCGTTTTGCATCAAATAGAGGCATCTGCGGCAATTTATATCCGGAGAAACGCTTCATACGCAGTGAAACCGTGGATTTCCAGCTTGGTGAAGTCGAAACAAGCCGTGGCAATCTGTTCTATCCGGCATGGGAACAGAACATGCAACTTATAGATGTGGAACCATATGAATCGGTAAAACACCGGACAATTGATTGAATATTCAAAAAAATGAAAGCAATAAAAAAAATCACAATATTCACTGTTGCTGCACTTACACTCTTAGTACCTTCAAAACTTACGGCACAATCATCAGCCAATGAACTTGAAAGAGCAACAAAGACCATAGGCCGTATAAAAAAAGAGATTGCTCCAGACAGCCGACAGGCGGTGTTTGACGTCAAGGCTTTTGTCGATGGCGACGGACTACTTGTGGTCGGAGGTAAAATTTCGGAACAAAAAAATGCAGAGATACTTGCCGATGCACTCGCCGACGCCCGCATAGATTATGAAAGCCGTGTGACAATAATGCCGGATACCTTGTGGGCTCTTGTCAGCATCCCCGTGGCATCTCTTCGCACAGCGCCACGCCATTCCGCCGAAATGGCCACACAGGCTGTCATGGGAACGCCGGTCCGCATCCTTGAGAAAACCGACAACTGGAACCGTGTGCAATGTCCCGACGGCTATATCGCTTATGTACCGGCATCATCACTGAGCACAAAATCAGCGAAACAAATGGACTCATGGCGCAAAAGCCAACGTTTTATTGTCAGCACACCCTGGCAGCTTCAGGCATTCGGCAGCGCATCATCATCAGGACCTCGCGATGTTGTATCGGAACTTACAATCGGCTCAATCATTGAGGCTGAAGGCGGCGCGGCGTCAATATCAAACGGTCGACTGCACATATCCTTACCCGACGGACGCACAGCATACGCTGAAGCCAAAGCATTCACACCGCTTGAAGAATGGGCTGCACAAAGCTTCAACCCGGAACGTATACTCGACATCGCATACTCTATGGAAGGTGTCCCATATCTTTGGGGCGGAACATCGTCAAAAGCCACAGACTGCTCCGGCCTTGTCAAAACCGCATATTTTGCCAACGGCATAATACTTATGCGCGACGCATCGCAGCAGGCAAATACAGGCGGACGCATTGAAGCCAAGGACTGGAGGCTGTGCCGCGGAGGCGATCTGGTTTTCTTCGGAAACAAATCGACCGGAAAAGTAACACATGTAGGAATATACGACAAAAGCGGCAACATAATACACTCGTCCGGACGCGTAAAACGCAACAGTATAGATCCCGATTCCGAGAACTATCTGAAATCCTACCACCTTCTTCACGCAACCCGTATCGACGGACATGAAGAAAGTCAGGGAATAACTCGCGCACGCAACCATCCATGGTATTTCAACAGCGGAAACAATTGAACCCAAACCCGAACCAATCACACAACAGCAGCATAAGACAGTGAACCGACGTAACTTTCTCAAAGCAGGAGTCATGGGAGCCATAATGGCCTCTTCCCCCATATCTTTCTCGGCATTCGGACAAGCTACAAAAACCACCGACCGACCGGGACGCCTCAATCTTTCATTCGAACCTTACGAGCTAAAACTCAGACACGCTTTCAATCTGGCAAAATCCCAGCGTACGACCACTCCGGGCGTTCAGGTACGCATCAGCTACGACGGTCTGACAGGCTACGGCGAAGCATCCATGCCGCCATATCTCGGCGAAAGTGTCAGCTCCGTATGTTCCTATCTCGCCCGTCTTGACCTGAGCCGCTTCTCCGACCCTTTCCGAATAGAAGACATACACGAATATCTCGAAAGTGTGGCACCGGGAAACCGCGCCGCAAAGGCCTCGGTGGATATTGCCCTGCATGATCTCGTCGGAAAAATAATGAAGCAGCCATGGTATAAAATATGGGGGCTTAATCCTGACAAATGCCCCGATACATCGTTCACTGTCAGCTACGACGCCGATCCTAACGAGATGGCCAAGAAAATCGATGAAACCGCTCCTTACAAAGTCATAAAAATCAAAATGGGACTTGACCACGATAAAGAACTGGTAGAGTCCATACGCCGGCGAAGCGACGTCCCCATCTGCGTCGACGCCAACCAAGGCTGGACAGACAAGGAAAAGGCTCTTGAAATGTGCCACTGGCTTGCCGAGCGCAACTGCCTTTTCGTAGAGCAACCGATGTCAAAAGATGCTATCGACGCAACTGCATGGCTTCGCGAACGCTCCCCTCTGCCCATTATTGCCGACGAATTCCTGCAACGCCTGCCCGACATCAGAAGAGCAGCCGGCGCTTACGACGGCATAAACATCAAGCTGATGAAAAGCACAGGCATGCACGAAGCCTATCAGATGGCTGTTCTGGCACGCGCATTAGGCATGAAAGTGATGCTTGGCTGCATGACGGAAACGTCGTGCGCGGTCACAGCTGCCGCCCAACTTGCGCCAATGGTCGACTGGGCCGACCTCGACGGCAATCTGCTTATCGAAAACGACATATTCGACGGATTGAAGATAATCGACGGCAAAGTCACCCTGCCCGACCGGCCCGGCATTGGCGTAGTGCCGGTCTGAGCATGACAGACACATGCTTTGTAATGCAGACTCTTTAAATCTAACCCTACACCTACCAGCATAATCAAAAAATGACCGACGACATAAAGGAATTTCCCGACGAAAACGAAGACTCGAACTCCATGGAAGAGCAGAACATAAATCTGCCGGTAAAACCGTACACAGACGCCAAAGATATTGTACGCCACCACCTCCGCGGAATGTATCAGAACTGGTTTCTCGAATATGCCTCATACGTGATACTGGAGCGCGCCGTCCCGCATATCGACGACGGACTCAAACCCGTGCAGCGCCGAATCCTGCACTCCATGAAAACGCTCGACGACGGCCGTTTCAACAAAGTCGCCAATATCGTGGGCAACACCATGCAGTACCATCCGCATGGCGACGCGTCTATATATGATGCTCTTGTCCAGCTCGGTCAGAAAGATCTGCTTGTGGAAACACAGGGTAACTGGGGCAACATACTCACCGGCGCATCAGCAGCCGCAGGCCGTTACATCGAAGCCCGACTGTCGCTATTCGCGCTCGACACACTCTACAACCCCAAAGTAACGGAATGGACAATGAGTTACGACGGCCGCAAACGCGAACCGGTCACTCTGCCCGCCAAATTTCCGCTTCTGCTTGCACAAGGTGCCGAAGGCATAGCTGTAGGCCTGTCGTCGAAAATATTGCCGCACAATTTCAATGAAATTCTTGACGCGGCAATCGCATATCTGCGCAATGAAGAATTCACCCTATATCCTGACTTCGCTACCGGAGGCCTGATCGACATACGCAAATACAACGACGGACGCCGTGGCGGATTTGTCAAAGTAAGATCCAAAATCGAGAAAATCGACTCTCGCACTCTTGCCGTGACCGAAATACCATACGGCAAAAATACCGGCACGGTTATTGACTCTATACTCAAAGCTTTTGAAAAAGGCAAGATCAAGATACGCAAGGTCGAGGACAATACGGCCGAAACTGCATGTATACTCGTGCACCTTTTGCCGGGAACATCAAGCGACAAAACCATAGACGCACTGTATGCTTTCACAGACTGCGAAGTAAGCATATCCCCTAACTGCTGTGTGATTGTCGGACAGAAGCCCGAATTCCTCGGTGTCAGCGATGTGCTCCGCCACAGCGTGGACACCACATGCGGCATTCTTAAAGCCGACCTGGAGATACGTCTTGCCGAAACACGCGAACAACTGCTTTTCGCATCCCTCGAACGCATCTTCATCGAAAAACGAATATACAAGGACAAGGAATATGAAAATGCCGCGGACCTCGACTCCGCCGTCGCACACATAGACATGCGCCTTGAGCCGTTCAAACCGTCGTTCAACCGCGATGTGACCCGCGACGATATCCTGCGTCTGCTCGAAATAAAGATGAAACGTATCCTGCGTTTCAACGTTGATGAAGCAGACAAAAACATAGCCGAACTGAACGCACGCATCGCCGACATACTCGACCGTCTTGGCAACATACGCCGCGAAGCAATCGAATGGTTCGAATATCTTCGCCAGAAGTACGGGCACGCATATCCGCGCCGCACCCAGATACGCGGATTCGACAATATTCAGGCTGCCAATGTAGCCGAAGCCAATGAAAAACTTTACATCAACCGCGAGGAAGGCTTTATAGGGACTGGCTTGAAGAAAGACGAGTTCGTATGCAACTGTTCGGCTCTTGACGACATAATAATATTTTACAAGGACGGACGTTACAAAATCGTGAAAGTTCAGGAAAAACTGTTTGTAGACAAGAACGTTCTGTATCTGAACGTATTCAAACGAAACGACAAACGCACGATATATAACGTAATCTACCAGAATGGCCGTAACGGCATCTATTATCAGAAACGCTTCTTTGTGACCGGCCTGACACGCGACACCGAATACAATCTCACCCCAGGCCTACCCGGCACTCGTGTTGTCTGGTTCTCGGCCAACCCCAACGGAGAGGCTGAGGTGGTGAAGGTGATACTCAAACCTAAAAACCGCCTTAAAACCTTACAGTTCGACATAGATTTCGCAAAACTCGCGATCAAAGGCAGAGGAGCACAAGGCAATCTTGTGACCAAAAACGAAGTCCACCGCTTCACTCTGAAAGAAAGAGGTGTATCGACCCTCGGCGGCCGGGAGGTGTGGTTCGACCACGATGTCATGCGCCTGAACTACGAAGGACGCGGCGAATTCCTCGGCGAATTCTCCGGCACCGATCTTGTTCTTGTCATATTGAAAAACGGCGAATACTACACAAGCGGATTCGAGGCCACCAACCACTACGAAGACAATATATTACGCATAGAGAAATTCCGTCCGAAGACCGTCTGGACAGCAATCCTGAACGATGCGGATCAAGGCTATCCCTATATCAAACGTTTCACATTCGAGCCGTCAGCCAGACACCAGCGTTTCCTTGGCGAAAATGAAAAATCGACACTCATAACTCTTTCCGATAAGAATGGACCGATGTTCGAGCTTACTTTCGGTGGCGACGACAGCTTCCGCGACAAAATCACAATCGATGCGGAAGATTTCATCGCCGTCAAAAGTTTCAAAGCCAAAGGCAAGCGCCTGACAACATTCGAACTGGCCTCAGTCGTAGAACTGGAACCTAAATACAATGACGAGGATATATCCGCCAACGATTCCGACGACGAGACAACCGTCGAAGACGGCAACCCGGAAGAAACCGTAACAGAGCGTTCCGACGAGGAAATCCGCGACGAGATCACAGGCCAACAACATATATTCTGATATTCTGCATCCAATGACGAATCTGCGTCCGCTGCTTCTCGCCGCTATCACATTACTCTGCTTTTTCTTTGCCGAAGCAGAGAATAAATCCGAATATGTGACATACCGACCTGTGTTGTCGGCATATACACTCGACATCGGAACCGCGCACATAGCCGACACCTATCTCTCGCCTCTGCGCTACAACGGTTTCAGCACTGCATTCTCCTACGAACGTATGCAAGCCATGAGTTTCAATCCGGAACGTTGGATCATGCAGCTCCACATCAGTCCGGAATTTGCCAGGACGCTAAATCCGGCTCGGAATTCATATATCTATGATCTTAACATACACGGCTCATGGGCTATGATGGCACGCTTCCGGATGCCCGCCACATGGCTGACTCTTATGGCCGGAGGCTCCACCGGCGCCGACCTCGGCATGCTCTACGCACCGCGTAACGGAAACAACCCCGTATCGGCCAAAGCTTCATGGACTGTCAACGCCACAGCCGCCGCTGTAGCACGCTTCAGACTCGGCCGACTGCCGATTGTGGCACGATATCAGGCCGAAATGGCGCTTGCCGGTGTTTTTTTCTCCCCAAGTTACGGAGAACTTTATTATGAAATATCGCTTGGCAACCACCGCAAACTCGCCCACGGAGCATGGCCCGGCAATTACATCAGGCTTAACAACTATATCACAACCGACCTCCTTTTCGGAGCCACATCGCTGCGTATAGGCTACAACAACTATATCGCATCCACTTCCGCATCAAATATAGTCACACGCCGCATTACCCATTGTTTCACTTTCGGAATCACAACGGAATGGCTGTCGCTGCCACTGCGGAACACATCACGTTTTCCTTCAGCCGACGCCAGAATCATTTCCGCCATGTACTGATTTTCCCATACACCGATGAACAGACTGCCATTAAAGAACATCCTCCCGACAAGCATAATTACAGCCGTGGCAATCGCTGCAATTCTCCTTTTTCCCGCTTGTCACAGCATAGAAAAATGGGAAAGCGATCCTCAGGGAAATTTTGATGCTTTATGGACAATCCTCGACGAACACTATTGCTTTTTCGAAGACAAAAACATAGACTGGAACGATGTATATGCTTCCTACAGATCAAAAATCAAAAAAGAAATGGAAGCTGACGAATTTTTCAATCTATGCGCCGAAATGCTCGCCACGCTACGCGACGGGCACGTCAACCTCAGCTCTCCTTTCAATACATCATATTACAGAAAATGGTGGAGTGATTATCCGCAGAATTTCAACAAAAGACTTATTGAAGAACATTATCTCAACTTCGACTATGCCGCTGCCGGTGGAGTCATATATAAAGAACTTCCGGGCCGTAATGTAGGATATATGCGCTATTCTTCATTCTCAGGCGGAATAGGTGAAACAATGCTCGATATGATGCTCTACGGGTTCAGAGAAACAGACGGACTGATAATAGACATACGCGACAACGGAGGCGGAAACATGACCAATGTCGAAAAACTTGCCTCCCGTTTTCTTGCGGAACGGACTCTTGCCGGATATATTTCCCACAAGACCGGACCCGGCCATAATGATTTTTCAGAACCTTTCGCCTATTATTTCGAACCGTCGAAACGCGTGCGCTGGTTCAAGCCTGTCATAGTGCTCACCAACCGCAGTACATTCAGCGCGGCAAACAATTTTGTATCCGTAATGCAGTATCTGCCACAAGTGCTGATTGTAGGCGCACATACAGGCGGTGGCTCCGGAATGCCATATACTTCAGAAATTCCATGCGGATGGTCGGTACGCATGTCGGCATCGCCTGTCTACGACCGAAACATGAACACAACCGAACAAGGCATAGCTCCTTCTGCAGGATGTGCTATAGATCTCGATCCCGAAGCGGAAGCACAGGGCATTGACACTATGCTTGAATTCGCCATAATACTGCTGAACCGTTTAGCCCAGGAAAACAAACCCGACGAAAGCGATCGGGGATCGCGCTCCGTCGGGACTATGTGCGATGTAGGGAATCCGTCAGCTCCGGTTCAGATAAAAGCCTTGTCGTTCTGAATGACGTTTTCGAGCATGGCAAAATGCTTCTCGGCATCTTTTGACATCAGATATTCGTCTATAACGGCTGCATGACGGCTGTTATGCAGATCCGTACCAATGAAGTCGACCATACCGTCTTCCAACAGTTTCTCCGCCATCTTCTTCTCGGCTTTTCCATAATTACCGGCAAGACTCAACAGATTAATCTGGAACATCAGTCCGGCATCGTGCAGTTCCTTGTATCGCGACGGTTTACCGTAATAATATGTGTAGCGTTCGGGATGTGCGAGAACAGGTCGGAAGCCGCGCACCTGAAGGTCGAAAATCAGCTGATCCAGATTCCATGGTTCCTGCATGAACGAGTTTTCAATCAGCAGATATGAGTTAGGATATGGTGTAAGAGCTTTCGCCTCCATCTGTTTGAGGAAAAATTCGTCGATACGGTATTCCGCCGAACGTTCCATTACGATAGCATTGCCCCGACGCCGCAACTCTTCCTGCAGTTCCTCAAGAGCCGGATCAAGAATATCCGGAGTATTCTCAAATGTATATTGCGTCACATGCGGAGAAGCTATTATACGCTCTATACCCCAGCGCTGCATGCGTTCTATAAGTTCAGCCGACGTGGCAGCATCCGGCGAACCGTCGTCAACGCCGGGTACAAGATGACAGTGTATGTCTGTTTTGAAAGGAAGTTTAAGCGGCTCTTTCCGCTTCTTTTGAAATATATTAAACATAATTCTTCACGTAGTTACGCAATTATATAACGCAGATATCAATCCGATATTGTTTCCTTTACCATTGAAAAACAGTCACTCTCAATGCCTCCAGAATGTCGGCGTAAGGATGACAAGAACCGTGAAAATCTCAAGACGCCCGACGAGCATCAGCGCAGAAAGCACCCATTTGGCAGCATCAGGCAGAATTTCATAACCGGAACCGACACCTGTCACACCTGCTCCGAGTCCAGTATTGGATAGGCACGAGAATGCAGAAAAGAAAGCATCTACGACAGGAACACCCATCGATGCCAATATTATTCCGCCGCCTACGACCAGAAGCATGTAAATGCAAAGAAAAGCTATGACCTTGTTCACAAGTTCGGTATTGACAACTTTGCCGTTTACTTTCACCGATTTGATGGCTCGTGGATGAATACAACGGTATATTTCGTTATGCGCGTTCTTGAAAAGGTAAAGCAGCCGGTCGATTTTGGCGCCTCCGCTCGTCGAGCCGGCACAGGCGCCTGAAAACATCAGCACAAAAGTCACGGCAAGCACAAACGAACCCCAGTTTTCAAAATTCACCACCGTGAATCCGGTTGAGGTAATTGTGGATACAATCTGGAAAAGCGGATCGACCGTTACCGACTGCCAGTCATAGACCTGTCGCCGATATATGATGGAAATGACAAACATCACAAGCGTAAGTCCTATGACAATAAGATAAGTACGCAGTACATCGTTTCGTCGCAAAGTACGGAAATCGCCATGTATGAAACGGTATATCAAAGCGAAATTCACACCTCCGAGAAACATAAATATGATCATCACTATCTTGACGTATACAGAATCCCAGGCATGGATGCTGTCAGGACTCGTGGAATACCCTCCTGTCGAGATCGTGCCGAAAGCATGACATACACTTTCGAATAAATTCATGGGACCTGCCCATAAAAGCAATATTAGGACAACTGTCAAGACGAGATAAATTGTCCACAGGCTTTTTGCTGTCTGACTTATACGAGGCTGTATCTTATCGTGCGTGATACCCGTAACCTCGGCATTGAACATCTGCATTCCGCCCGAATGATTCAGCATCGGAATTATTGCCAGAGTGAAAAGGATTATACCCATTCCACCGACCCATTGCATCATTGCCCGCCACAGATGGACTCCATGGCTCAGATTCTCCGTACCGACCATCACCGACGCGCCTGTTGTGGTGAATCCCGACATTGCTTCAAAAAAAGCGTCGCTAACCGACGCTTGCGCCGAACTGAAAATGAACGGCAGCATACCGAATACGGAAAAAACCACCCAGACCGAGGCCGTCAGGAGATATCCGTCGCGACGTCCGAGATGCTCGAAACGAGGTTTCGAACGACGGGCCATCACCGCACCGCTGAACAAGGCAAGACATGCAACAATAAGAAAAGGGAGATAGTCGCTTTCGCCATAGAAGGCAGATGTCGCCGCCGGAAAAAGCATGAAAACGCCTTCTATGCCCAGAAGCCACCCGAGTATACGCACCAGCATCCGGAAATTAACCAGCGACCGGTTCTTGATTTGCCTTAGTTCCATCGGGCTTATTTCAGATAAACATTTTCTCCACCTTGTGCAGTGCTCCGGCAAGGCAGAACACAAGCACCCTGTCGCCCGGTTCGATTACAGTGTTACCCGTAATCAGCATTCCCTGTCCGTCACGTATCAGCCCGGCCAAAGTCATATCGCGGCTCAGTGCTATTTCCTTGACAGGAGTGCGCGTAATGCGCGAACCTGCTCTGGCCTCTATTTCCGCAACCTCGGCATCGGCCAATGCAAGGCATTTCGGAGTCGATGTATCCGAGGCGAGAAGCATCTGGAAAATCGTACTCGACGCAAGAAGTTTCTTGTTTATTACCGTGCCTATGTTAAGGCCCTCAGCCTGAGCTATAAACTGAATATTCTCAACCTCAGCCACAGTTTTCTTTACTCCGAATTCCTTGGCTGTCAGACAAGTCAGTATATTAGTTTCCGAATCAGGCGTCAGTGCCACAAAAGCGTCGGCATCAGCTATACCTGCCTCGACAAGGACATCGGTATCGCGGGCGTCGCCCTGTATGATTTCACAATCGGGACACTTGTGGGTCAGCCTGGCACATATAGCAGGGTCACTCTCTATTATGGTGAATTTGAATTCGTCGCGCTCGTCGCTGTTTACCAGACGTATGGCCATCTTGCTTCCGCCCATGATAAGCACACGCCGTATCGAATGACGTGTCTTTCCGGCGAGTTCGGGCAAATCGGCTATATGGTCGCGGGTTGTGGTGAAGTACAATATATCGCCGGCCTCCATCCGGTCGCCGCCACGCGGTATTATGGTTTCATGGTTGCGCTTGATTGCCGATACATGGAAGTGACGGTTTGTAAATGCGAAATCCTTCAGCTGCATTCCGGCCAAAGGTGAATTCTCGGGCAGACGTACACCGGCAAGAATAATACAACCATCATGAAGCTCAAACCATATCCTCGCCCACGAGCGCCTCAGAGATGTAAGGATTTCCTGTGCGGCAAAATATTCAGGATAAATGACACTATCCACACCCATGTGGGCCACATGGGTAGCATTGCGAGGATCCATAAAATCGTAAGTGTCGATTCTCGCTACCGTACGCCTTGCACCAAGGTTACGGGCAATCGAACATGCCACTATATTATTGGACTCGAAAGGTGTCACGGCTATGAAAAGATCGCAACTGCCGGCTCCGGCCTCCCTCAATCCCGCAAAAGATGTCGGATTGGCCTCTAGGGTCATAAGGTTGTAATTGGCGTCAAGGACGGCCAGCTTTCGCGAATCTTCATCCACAAGGCATATATCCTGTTCCTCGGCGGAGAGCAGTTTTGCCAGATGCGAACCGACCTCTCCCGAACCTGCTATCACTATCTTCATTGTCAGTACATCACTTACAGGAGTTCAACAAAGCCTTATATATACTGTCGGCATCTATGCCGCAGATAGCACGCAACTGAGCCAGCGTCCCCTGAGCGACAAAACGGTCGGCAGGCAGGCCGAGGCGCGTAATGCGGCGGTCGAAGGCGTGAGCAGACATCCATTCAAGTACGGCGCTTCCGAGTCCGCCGTCGACAATAGCATCCTCAACAGTCACAATAGGACAATCAAGTGCCGCCACTTCTTCAAGCAGTTTTTCATCGAGCGGGCGAAGGAAAATCATGTCGTAGTGGGCCACGTCAATACCTTCGGCGCGGGCGCGGGCTACCGCATCGGCCGCATCGCCTGCCCCGACCGGCCCTATGGTGAGCAATGCGATCTGACGTCCGGAAACCAGACGTTCACCACGTCCTACCTCAACAGGCTTAAGGGCACAACGCCAGTCGATAGAACGACCGCCTCCACGCGGATAACGTATAGCAAACGGTCCCGCCGGCTCGAGCGTAGCGGCTGTGACAAGCAAGCGGCGCAGAGAGCGTTCATCGCGTGGCGAAGCTATAGTCATGCCTGGAACCGAGCGCAGATAAGCGAGGTCGAAAGCTCCGTGATGCGTCGCTCCGTCTTCGCCGACAAGGCCGGCACGGTCTATGCAGAACGTGACAGGAAGATGATGCAGTGCCACATCGTGTATAATATGGTCATAAGCCCTTTGCAGGAAGCTGGAATATATGCCTACAAAAGGCCGCATTCCGTCCTTGGCAAGGCCTCCGGCAAAAGTGACGGCATGACCTTCGGAAATGCCTACATCGAATACCCGCTCCGGCATTTCCGCCTGCATAGTGCTGATGGAAGTACCTGTCGGCATAGCGGCTGTGACAGCTACTATCCGCTGATCGCGGCGTGCCAGTTCAAGCAAGGTATCGCCCATTACATCCTGAAATTTTGGAGGTTTGGGTACAGCACCCTGCACAGCTTCCGCACGCCGTCCGGTAGCCGGATCGAAACGTCCGGGCGCATGCCATCTTGCCGGATCAGCTTCCGCAGGCGCATAACCGCGGCCTTTTATCGTGCGCAAATGAAGGATACGCGGTCCTTCCATATCGCGGATATCGGTAAGCACCCGTACTATCTTAAGGACATCGTGGCCATCGAACGGTCCGAAATAACGTATATTCAGACCTTCGAATATATTCTGTTCATGGCTCAGCAACGATTTAAGACTATTATTGAAACGCAATATGCGACCACGGCTTTTTTCGCTGACCAATCCCATCTTCTTCAGCGCCCGATACACACCATAACGCAACTTATTATAGGCCGGAGAAGTGGTTATATGCGCCATGTGGCTGCTTAGAGCGCCCACAGGACGATCTATCGACATATCATTGTCGTTCAGAACAATCAGAAGATTGTTAGGTGTATTGGCGGCGTTGTTTAACCCTTCGAATGCCAGGCCGCCGCTTATAGAGGCATCGCCGATAACAGCCACCACATTGCGGCGCGGCGGACAATCTCCGGCTTGCATGCGGGCGGCCACAGCCATGCCAAGCGCAGCCGATATCGAGTTCGACGCATGTCCTGCGGCAAATGTATCATAAGGGCTTTCGTCAGGATTGGGAAAGCCGCTCAGCCCACCAAGACGGCGGTTGCCGGTTGCAAAAGCCTCCCTGCGTCCCGTAAGTAGCTTGTGTCCGTAAGCCTGGTGTCCCACATCCCATACGATGCGGTCATCAGGTGTGTTGAATACGTAATGTAACGCCACAGTCATCTCTACCGCGCCCATGCTCGACGCGAAATGACCGGGGTTTGAGCTAAGAGTCTGTATAAGGTACTGACGGATCTCGGAGCACAGCTGAGGCAACTGTTCCGGATTCAGACGGCGGAGATCGGAAGGAGAGTCAATGGCGCTCAACAAGGGACCCGCCACAGGTGTGGACGCTGAATTTGTATCGCTCATTTCTTCTTGACGTATTTTTTATACATCGGCACAAATATTATAATGGCCGAAGCCACGATCACAAAAGCCGTATAGGCGGTGAAACGCGGAGTGCCGGCGACGATCCATGCCACCAGCAG
>ERZ778515.342-NODE-342-length-40694-cov-6.570363_pt1 | contig 40694 bp, 31 predicted proteins | sample MGYA00510343_ERZ778515 | MGnify/ENA primary metagenome ERZ778515 (study PRJEB29527, sample SAMN07138965) | mouse gut metagenome | material: feces | host: mouse | place: China:Nanjing | collected 2016-01-25 ...
TTTAAGAAGCTTGCAAAGTCTGAGGTGTCTGAGGACGAAATCAAGGATTTGGAAGATGCAGTTCAGAAGCTGACAGACAAATATATCAAAGATGTTGACAAGGCGATCGAGGAGAAATCAAAAGAGGTGCTTACGGTATAAATGAACGGTAGGGGGGCGTGCATAAGGGATGTAGTGCCCTCCTGTTTTATGCACAGACCTGTGTAAAGGAAATAAACCGTTAAGGCAAGCGATGTACATGTAAATATGGAAGATTATTTTCCTGCTTAGATTGTACATGTTGATGATGTAGAGAAAATAAGAAAGGAAATATATTATGAACGTACCGAATCATGTGGCGATTATTCTGGATGGAAATGGGCGGTGGGCGAAAGCAAAAGGGCTTCCGCGCACTGCTGGGCATGTACAGGGAGCAAAAACTGTCGAACAAATTTGTGAGGATGCGTACAATATGGGAATTAATTATCTCACAATATACGCATTTTCAACAGAGAATTGGACACGGCCGGACAATGAAGTGGTAACGCTGATGAACCTACTTAGAAATTATATGAAGAATAGTATTAAGCGGGCACAGAAAAATAATATGTGCGTGCGGGTGATCGGTGATAAGACAAGACTTGCGGAGGACTTGCAAGCAAGCATTGCAGAGTTGGAACAAGCCACACAGAATAATACAGGGCTTCATTTTCAGATTGCAATTAATTACGGAGGGCGTGACGAACTACGAAGGGCTGTCACAAAACTGGCAGAACAGGTGACAGCAGGAACTTTAAAACCAGAGGACATTGTTGAGGACAGTATTGCTGCACAGCTTGATACGGCAGGACTTCCCGATCCTGATTTATTGATTCGGACATCAGGTGAGCAACGAATATCAAACTTTTTGTTGTGGCAAACTTCTTATGCGGAACTTTATTTTACGCCGGTGTTGTGGCCAGATTTTGACAAAAATGAGCTTGCCAAGGCGGTGGAGGTCTATCAAAATAGAGATCGAAGGTATGGACTTGTGAAGGAGGAGGCATAAATGGCGTCTAATATTCTTGGAAAAATAAGCAAGGAGAGAACAGTTAGCGCAGTTATTATTGTAATAGCGGCACTTGTGTCTATTTTGCCAGGAGGTATCATATTGGCGGCTGTACTATATGTGATTTCAATGATTGGCTTTTTAGAGTTGACAAAAGCGTGTGGTGTCAGAGAGGGACAGAAGCCAAATGCACTTGAAATCGCAGGGATTGCAGTGATTACCTGCTATTATTTTATCCTTTATTTTATGCAAAGTGCTTCATATGCCGTGATGGCCATTCTTTTGGCAATGATTGCAATTATGTCTGTGTATGTGTTTGGCTTTCCAAAGTACCACGCGAATCAAGTGATGAATGCATATTTTGCATTAATTTATGCGCCAGTGATGTTGTCCTTTGTATTTTTGACGAGGGAGCTTGAAAATGGAATCTACTTGGTGTGGATGATCTTTATTAGTTCTTGGATATCAGATACTTTTGCTTATCTAACTGGTGTGATGATTGGCAGACATAAACTTGCGCCAGTGTTGAGCCCAAAGAAGTCCATTGAGGGTTCAGTAGGTGGTATTGTGGGCGCTGCATTGTTTGGCGTATTGTTTGGTGCCTATTTGGATAGTACACTTGGACAAGAGCAGTATGTGGTAATGCTAGCAGTGGTTGGTGGTGTTGGCTCTGTCATATCACAGGTAGGAGATTTGGCGGCGTCAGCGATTAAACGAAATCATGAGATTAAGGATTATGGAAAATTAATACCAGGGCATGGTGGTATTATGGATCGATTCGACAGTGTAATTTTTACAGCACCGATCACTTATTTTTTAATTACGATTCTTATGAATGGGCATGGATGAATTGTTTTGGGAATATAATAAGGAGGAGAACTTTGTGAAGAAAATAGCAATACTTGGTTCTACGGGATCGATTGGTACACAGACGCTTGAAATTGTACGTGATAATCCAGATTTGCAAGTGGTGGGATTAACAGCAGGGACAAATATTGATCTGCTGGAAAAACAAGTAAGGGAGTTTCGTCCACGATTAGTTTCGCTACAGAATGAGGCAGCATGTAGAGAATTAAAGATAAGATTGGCAGATATGGAAGTGCAGATTGTACCAGGCATGGAAGGGTTGCTTGCTGTTGCTGAGATGGAGGATTCAGAGATTCTTGTGACAGCGATTGTTGGTATGATCGGTATTCAGCCGACAATTGCTGCAATAAAAAAGGGAAAGGATATCGCTTTGGCAAATAAGGAGACGTTGGTGACCGCAGGACATATTATTATGCCACTTGCAGCTAAGATGGGTGTGTCAATTTTGCCGGTTGACAGCGAGCATAGTGCTATTTTTCAGTCATTGCAAGGAGAGAATAAAGAGAGCGTTAGTAAGCTTTTGATTACGGCATCTGGAGGACCATTTCGAGGAAGAACCAGACAGGAACTATCGCAGGTACAGCTTGAGGATGCATTAAAACACCCAAATTGGTCTATGGGACACAAGATCACAATTGATTCAGCAACGCTTGTCAATAAAGGGCTTGAGGTTATGGAAGCGAAATGGCTTTTTGGTGTTGATTTGAACCAGATTCAGGTTGTGGTGCATCCACAGAGTATTATTCATTCCATGGTAGAATATGTGGATGGTGGGATTATAGCACAATTAGGAACTCCTGATATGAAACTTCCAATACAATATGCGTTGTTTTATCCAGATAGGCGTCCAATGGCAGGAAAAAAGGTTGATTTCTATGCGCTTGGAAATATTACTTTTGAGAAGCCAGATATGGAGACTTTCGTGGGATTAAAATTAGCAATGCGAGCAGCAGTAGATGGTGGCAGTATGCCAACAGTGTTTAATGCGGCAAATGAAAAGGCAGTGAGTCTATTCTTAGATAGAAAAGTTCAATTTTTACAGATTCCTGAGATAATTGAAATGTGTATGGATGCGCATCACAGGATAGAAAATCCGAATGTAGAGGATATTTTAAGGACAGAGCAAGAAACTTATGAATTGATTAATACTAAATTTATGGAAAAGATTTATTATTAGTTTTTATAGATTTTCTCGCAATATCAAATATAAAAAAATTAAAAGTTTATTAAGGATAAAAACAGGAGGAAAAAATAAGGAATGATTGTCACAATAATTGTGTTTGTGCTAATTTTTGGGGTGGTGGTGATTGCACATGAGCTAGGTCACTTTTTAATTGCAAAGTTAAATGGCATTAAGGTATTACAGTTTTCAATTGGTATGGGACCAGATATTATTAAATTTACAAAAGGTGAAACAAAATATGTGCTCAAACTGCTGCCAATTGGTGGCGCTTGTATGTTTGAGGGTGAGGATGGTATTTACTCAACAACGTCTGACGATGAAAAAAATCAGGAAAAACCAGAAGGTGCATTTAATGATGCAAATGTTTGGTCAAGGATTGCAACTGTTTTTGCAGGACCATTTTTTAATGTTATTCTTGCATTTTTGCTATCTCTGATTGTGGTTGGATTTTCAGGTGAGGTGATTCCAACAATTAATTCTCTGACAGAAGGGTATCCGGCGCTGGAGGCAGGACTACAAGAAGGCGATATTATCACAAAGATTGACGGAGAACGTATTTATCTACAAGGAGAAGTGACTTTTGCGTCTGCATTGAGCGGTGGGGAGCCAATGGAGATTGAGTATAAGCGAGACGGTGCAAAATATACAACAGTGGTCACACCAAAATTTAGTGAACAGGATAATCGGTATTATATTGGATTTACAATTGGGGAGACAATCAAATGCAAAGGTCTGGACTTGATTAAATACAGTATCTACGAGGTGCGTTATTGGTTTAAGACGACAATTAAAAGTCTTTTGATGTTGGTACAAGGAAAACTTTCTGCAAATGATTTATCTGGTCCAGTTGGCATTGCAGCGACAATTGATGAGACGATTGAAGTGACAAAACCATATGGTTTGCCAACAGTAGTGCTTACTATGATTAATTTTGCAGTACTGCTCAGTGTGAATCTCGGTATTATGAATCTGTTGCCATTACCAGCGCTTGATGGCGGAAGATTGTTGTTTCTGTTTGTTGAAGTCGTTCGTGGTAAGCCAGTCTCTCCTGATAAGGAAGGATTGGTACACTTTATTGGATTTGTCGCCTTGATGGTATTGATGGTATTTGTATTGTATAATGATATTTCAAGGATTTTTATGCATTAAATATTATAAGAAAAACAGTGTCAGTCCAGCCGATGTCCAGAGTGTTTACAAATATATGTTCTGTATTAAGAATGGTATTGGAAGGGTTGATGTGAGACTTAAAATAGGAGGAAGAAATGTATCGAGATAAAACGAGGGTGGTACACATTGGGAATCGTGTTATTGGTGGTGGAAATCCAATTTTGATTCAATCAATGACAAACACAAAGACTTATGATGTGGCGGCAACTGTAGCGCAGATTCAGCGCCTTACTGAAGCCGGTTGCGACATTGTTCGATGCACTGTTCCGGATATGGAAGCAGCAAAGGCGATTGCATTGATTAAAAAAGAGATAACAATTCCGTTGGTGGCAGATATTCATTTTGATTATAAGATGGCGATTGCTTCTATGGAATATGGCGCTGATAAGATTCGAATAAACCCAGGAAATATTGGAAATAGGGAAAAAGTTGCTGAAGTTGTGCGCGTTGCTAAAGAGCGGATGATACCAATTCGCGTGGGTGTGAACAGTGGCTCGTTAGAAAAAGAACTAATAGAAAAGTATAGTGGTGTCACTGCGGAAGGGATTGTGGAAAGTGCATTGGATAAAGTGCATATTATTGAGGATTTGGGATATGATAATCTTGTGATTAGTATTAAATCATCTGATGTTATGATGTGTGTAAAAGCACATGAACTACTTGCTGACAAGACACAGTACCCATTACATGTAGGCATTACAGAAGCAGGTACAGTGACAAGTGGAAATATAAAATCAGCAGTGGGGCTTGGTATTATTTTGAATCAGGGAATTGGTGACACAATTCGTGTGTCTCTTACTGGAGACCCTGTTGAGGAAATTAAATCTGCAAAATTGATATTGCACACGTTAGGGTTGCGGACTGGTGGCATTGAAGTGGTTTCTTGTCCTACGTGCGGAAGGACAAATATTGACTTGATTGGATTGGCAAATCAAGTGGAAACAATGGTACAGGGTTATAATCTCAATATCAAGGTGGCTGTGATGGGGTGTGCTGTCAATGGACCAGGAGAGGCGAAAGAGGCAGATATTGGGATTGCAGGAGGCATCAGTGAAGGGCTTCTTATCAAAAAGGGTGAAATTGTCAAAAAAGTACCAGAAAATAAACTTTTGGAGACATTAAAGTATGAGTTAGACCATTGGAAGTAGGCTGGGAGGAAGAATGGAAAAGAAATTTTTCGAGGCATTTCCAAATCTGGAATTAAATGGCATGCAAAAGGATTTATTTGGACAGGCGATAGTAGAACGAATCACTGCGACAAAGCGAAAAGACTTGTTGCGCATTTATTTCAGAAGTGAGCGGTTAATTGAGAAAGAACTTGTATATGCTGTAGAAAAGGAGATTAAAAAACAATTTTTTCCGCGGGATTATATTTTTATCAAATTATATGAGCGATTTGTTCTTTCTGGGCAATACAATCCAGAAAAGTTGATGGAACTGTATCGAGAAAGCATTTTAATGGAAATAAAAGAGTGTGACCATATACTCTATACAATGTTTCGCCAAGCTGATATTCGTTTTCCAGAAGAAATGCTTATGGAACTTGTACTTGAGGACAGCGTGATTGCAAAGTCTAAGGAGGATGAGTTGATTGGCATTTTGGACAAGGTATTGAATGAACGCTGTGGTTTTCAGGTAAAGTTTCAAACAGTATACAAAGAAGCTGCAATGGGCAAATATAAGAGAGAAGATGAACTTCGCATCCGAAAAATTGTGGAAGTTATTAGTAACCGTTTTGAAGGAAACACCGAAATCGCACAGGAAGAATTGTCGCAACCTTTGCCAATGCCAAAACCAAAGGAGAATACAGAGATTGCTTTAGAGAAGCCAAAGACTACTATAGCAGCAAAGCCCAAAGATACCACTGCTGCATCCATAACAGAGCGAAAATCTTATAGTAGATTTGACAAGGGTGGAGACAAGGGGATGCTGCGAAGGACATTAAAGCGTTCTGACAATCCTAATGTTATTTTTGGGCGTGATTTTGAGGATGAGAGCATTAATATCGAAGAAATCTGGAGTGAGATGGGTGAAGTGGTGATAAAGGGCAAAGTGCGCGCATTGGAAACCCGCGAAATCCGTAATGAACGTACAATTGTAAGCTTTGAAATCACAGATTTTACAGACACTATTAAAGTAAAAATGTTTATACATAATGAGCATCTTACACAACTTATGACAGATTTAAAAGTCGGTGCGTTTTTGAAAATAAAGGGTGTCACAGTAAATGATACATTTGATAGAGAATTGACAATTGGTTCTGTTGTCGGTGTAATGAAAATTCCTGATTTTACAACAGCACGCATGGATAATAGTGCCAGAAAACGTGTGGAGTTGCACTGTCATACTAAGATGAGTGATATGGATGGAGTTTCTGATGTCAAGGATATTATCAAACGTGCCAAAAAGTGGGGACATAAGGCGCTTGCCATTACAGACCATGGTTGTGTGCAGGCGTTTCCAGATGCAAATCACGCCCTTGAGCATGGAGATGATTTTAAGGTTATCTATGGGGTAGAAGGATATTTGGTTGACGACCTCAAGGAGATTGTGACAAATGACAAGGGACAGTCCCTCGGTGATACGTTTGTGGTTTTTGATATTGAGACGACAGGATTTTCACCAGTCACAAACCGGATTATAGAGATTGGAGCTGTAAAAGTAGAAAATGGACAAATTACGGACCGTTTTTCGACTTTTGTTAATCCAGAGGTGCCAATACCATTTGAAATTGAAAAGCTGACCAGTATCAATGATAGTATGGTGATGGATGCGGAAACAATTGAGACAGTTCTGCCAAAGTTTCTGAAGTTTGTGGGGGATGCAGTTCTTGTGGCGCACAATGCAAATTTTGATGTGAGTTTTATCAAAGAAAATGCAAAAAGACAACAGATTGCAGTGAATTTTACCTACGTGGATACTGTTGGAATTGCGCGGATGCTGTTGACAGGACAAGCAAAATACACACTGGATGCAGTTGCAAAAACACTAAAGATTTCACTGGAAAATCATCATAGGGCAGTTGATGATGCAGAGTGTACCGCAGAAATTTTTTTGAAGTTTATAGAGATGCTGGCGAAGGAGGAAATTTACACACTTGAAGCGATGAATGATATGGGAAAGTCGAGCGTGGAGGCAATCAGAAAACTTCATTCATTTCACATTATTATACTGGCCAAAAATCAAACAGGGCGTATTAATCTGTACAGGCTTGTATCAGAATCTCATTTAACATATTTTTATAAAAGACCATTGATTCCCAAAAGTCTGATTATGAAGTATCGGGAGGGACTTATTTTAGGAAGTGCTTGTGAAGCAGGGGAATTATTCCGCGCGATATTGGACGGGCAGAACGAGGAACAGATTGCTTGCATTGTGGATTTTTATGATTATCTTGAGATTCAGCCAATTGGTAATAATCGTTTTATGATAGAATCGGAGAGATACAGAGATATTAACTCGGAAGAAGATTTAATCGCATTAAATAAACGAGTTGTCAAGCTTGGAGAGCAGTTTCAAAAACCAGTGGTTGCTACTTGTGATGTACATTTTCTTGACCCTGAGGATGAGGTGTACAGGCGCATTATAATGACAGGAAAGGGATTTAAGGATGCGGATGATCAGGCGCCGTTATATCTGCGCACGACGGAGGAGATGTTGAATGAATTTTCATATTATTTAGGCAGTGAAAAGGCGGAGGAGATCGTAATCACAAATACAAATATGATTGCAGATATGTGTGATAGAATCGCGCCAGTGCGTCCAGATAAATGTCCACCAGTGATTGAGAATAGCGACCAACAGCTTACGGATATTTGCTATAGGAAAGCGCATGAGATGTATGGTGATGAGCTTCCAGATATTGTGGAGGCAAGGCTAAAGCGAGAGTTAAACTCAATTATTAGCAATGGATTTGCCGTGATGTATATTATTGCGCAAAAACTTGTGTGGAAATCTGTAGAGGATGGTTATCTTGTGGGATCACGTGGGTCTGTTGGATCTTCCTTTGTAGCGACAATGGCAGGAATCACGGAAGTGAATCCACTTAGTCCACATTATTATTGCAAAAATCGCCACTATAGTGATTTTTATTCGGAAGAAGTCAAAAAATTTGCTGGAATGGCGGGCTGTGATATGCCTGACAAACTTTGTCCAATCTGCGGAGAAAAATTAATCAAAGATGGTTTTGACATTCCGTTTGAGACGTTTCTTGGTTTTAAAGGAAACAAGGAACCAGACATTGATTTAAATTTTTCGGGAGAATATCAGAGTAAAGCACACAAGTACACAGAGGTTATTTTTGGATATGGTCAAACCTTTCGTGCTGGGACAATTGGTACATTGGCAGACAAGACGGCTTTTGGGTATGTGAAAAATTATTATGAGGAGCGCGGCAAGCATAAGAGAACGAGTGAAATCAATCGCATTGTGGAGGGGTGTGTAGGGGTGCGGCGCACCACAGGACAGCACCCTGGCGGAATTGTTGTATTGCCGGTAGGCGAGGAAATAAATTCTTTTACGCCTGTTCAGCATCCTGCAAACGATATGACAACAGATACAATCACAACACATTTCGATTACCATTCAATTGACCACAATCTGTTAAAACTTGACATTCTCGGGCATGATGATCCGACAATGATTCGTATGCTACAAGATTTAACGGGAATTGACCCAACAACAATACCACTTGATGACAAGAAAGTTATGTCTCTTTTCCAGAATACATCAGCACTTGATATTACGCCAGAGGATATTGGCGGATGTAAGCTAGGGTGTCTTGGTATTCCAGAGTTTGGTACAGACTTTGCAATGCAGATGGTTATTGACGCGCAGCCAAAATATTTTTCGGATCTCGTTCGGATCTCGGGCTTGTCACATGGAACTGATGTTTGGCTTGGCAATGCACAGACATTGATTCAAGAAGGAAAAGCAACGATTTCCACAGCAATTTGTACACGTGATGATATTATGACATATCTGATTGGTATGGGGCTAGATTCTGAGGAATCCTTTAAGATTATGGAGGCAGTGCGAAAAGGAACTGTTGCTAAAGGTAAGTGTGGCAATTGGGCTGAGTGGAAGCAAGATATGTTGGATCATAATGTGCCAGATTGGTATGTGTGGTCGTGTGAGAAGATTCAGTATATGTTTCCCAAGGCACATGCGGCGGCATATGTTATGATGGGCTGGCGCATTGCGTATTGCAAAATTAATTATCCATTGGCGTATTATTGTGCTTTTTTTAGTATTCGAGCTTCGGCATTTTCTTATGAGATAATGTGTCTGGGGCGTGAACACCTAGAGCGTGTTATGGCAGAGTATAGAAAACGCAGTGATAGTCTTTCTAATAAGGAACAGGACGCGCTAAAAGATATGCGCATTGTGCAAGAAATGTATGCGAGGGGATTTGCATTTGAGCCGATAGATATTTTCAAGGCACACTCGCGGAATTTTCAGATTGTCAACAATAAAGTGATGCCATCATTGAGCAGCATTGAAGGGCTTGGTGAGAAGGCAGCAGATGCGATTATGGAGGCGGCAAAGGACGGGCCATTTTTGTCAAAAGATGATTTTCGGAGTCGAACAAAAGTGTCTAAAACAGTGATAGATTTAATGGCGGATTTAGGGCTTTTGGGTGATATTCCAGAATCAAATCAGATAAGTTTATTCGATCTGGTTGGGTAGGTAAAAGAAAATTTTATAAAAATGGAGATGGTTGTTGTTGCATTTCAACAAGAATGGTCTCCTTTTTTTATGTCGTTTTACAAAAAGTGGTGATTATTTTGAACATAATATACATTTTTTTGTAAAAAAAGTAAGAACAAAAATTATAAATTTTTTTGCTATACGAAATAAACACTTGTTATTTTATTTCTTTTCATGTAAAATAAAAATAAAAGTGGCATAGAGTGGAATAAAGTGGCGTGAAGTGGTGGTGATTGAATGTTCATGGGTGAATACAATCATACAATTGATACCAAGGGCAGGCTCATCATTCCCGCTAAATTCCGTGAAGCTTTAGGAGATAGTTTTGTGGTGACGAAAGGACTTGATGGTTGCTTGTTTGTGTATGACAATATGGAATGGTCTACTTTTGAGGACAAACTAAAAACCTTGCCGCTTACGAACAAGGAAGCCCGGAAATTTGTTCGCTTTTTCCTGGCAGGTGCAGCCAGCGTCGAGGTGGACAAACAGGGAAGAATACTAATACCGTTTGTGTTGAGGGAGTTTGCAGGATTAGATAAAGAAGTAGTTCTTGCAGGAGTCGGTAGACGAATTGAGATTTGGAATAAAGTCCGATGGGAGGAAACTTTGGAGTACGACGATATGGAGGAGATTGCAGAACATATGTCTGAATTTGGGCAGATGATTTAATATGTATCCGCAGAAAGGAACCGTGGTATGGAGATGGAATTTAAGCACACATCTGTATTGCTTGAAGATACAATCAAAGCACTGGAGATCAAACCTGATGGCGTTTATCTGGATGGTACGCTTGGGGGCGGAGGACATGCCTTTGAGGTGTGTAGCAGATTAGGGGATAAAGGACACTTTTATGGAATAGATCAAGATGAGGCAGCCATAGAAGCGGCCAGCAAAAGACTAGAGAAATTTAAGGAAAAAGTTACGATTTTTAGAGATAATTACTGTAATGCAGGAGAGTTACTTAAGGAAAGCGGAGTAAAGTATGTGGATGGCATAATTCTCGATTTGGGTGTGTCATCGTATCAGCTGGACGCGGTGGAACGTGGGTTTACCTACAAGCAAGATACCCCTCTGGATATGCGCATGGATCAGCGGCAGAAATTGACAGCGAGAGATATCGTCAATGATTATGAGGAACAAGCGTTATATCAAGTTATTAAAAATTACGGAGAAGATCAATTTGCAAAAAATATTGCAAAACATATTGTTCAGGCGAGGAAACACAAGCCTATAGAGACAACGTTTGAGTTAAATGAAATTATTAAGGCGGCGATTCCAGCAAAGATGCGCATCTCAGGAGGACATCCTTCCAAAAGAACCTTTCAGGCGCTTCGCATAGAATGTAACCGTGAGCTGGAGGTGCTCAAGGAATCTCTGGACAGTATGATTCATCTGTTAAATTCACAGGGGAGACTGTGTATTATTACATTTCATTCATTGGAAGATCGGATTGTAAAAAATTTTTTTAGAGAAATGGAAAATCCGTGTACATGTCCGCCAGAATTTCCAGTGTGTGTCTGTGGAAAAATTCCTTATGGGAAGGTGATATCACGTAAGCCAACTTTGCCTTCGTCGGAAGAAATAGAGGCGAACCCGCGTTCAAAGAGTGCAAAGCTCAGAGTTTTTGAGCGGATTTAAGGAACTGTTAAGAAATAATTTTTTAATAGTCCCTAAGGAAAGGATATGTTTAGAATGAGACATGCCAATTCAACAAGGACAAGACAAAGCACAGGCAGTCAGAGCAGAACGCGAAATTCCAATAAAAGTTATAGTTATGTAGAAGGAAGTGCAGTTAGAAAACTGCAAACTGCTCCTGCTAGACGGGAAAAGAAAAGACCAGTTTCCCACGCACAGTCTGCACGTCGAACCAAAATAAAAGCTGTTCCAATGAACAAAGGCTATATTGCAGTAGCGGCAGTGGCGTTTGTGATAGTTTGTGTGGTACTTATAGGTTATGTAAAGCTGCAATCGGATATAACGAATCATATTACAAGTATTTCTAAACTTGAGAGTCAACTAAATGAAATGCGTCTTGCAAATGATGAGACTTACACAAAAATTATGAGTAGTATTGACTTAGAGGAAATCAAGCGTATTGCAGTCAATGAGCTTGGAATGAAATATGCGAAAGAGGGACAGGTTGTCGAGTACACTGGTGAGGGAAATGATTATGTGCGTCAGTATGGGGCATTACCCGAGTAAAATACGATAAGTGCAGGTGAATTTGATGGCAGAGAGACGTAGAAATCAAAGAGTCAGCACAAGAGCCGACAGAAAAAGGAGACGGAGACACAGAGCAAGTTTAAACAAAGTGAAATCAATGAAGCTGGCAGTGATGATGATGATCATACTGCTGGCTTTTGCGGGATTGGGGGGACGTTTGTATGTGCTTGCTCGAGATAATCAGAATGCATATCAAAAGAAGATTTTATCACAACAACGCTATGATTCTAAGACACTGCCCTTTAAACGGGGAAGCATCCTTGATGCGAACGGAACAATCCTTGCGGCAAGTGAGAAAGTGTACAATGTAATTCTTGACTGTAAAGTTATGCTTGATGATGCGCTGAATGAGGAACCTACATTGAATGCGCTTTCGGAGTGTTTTGGACTTAATTTGTCGGATTTAAAAAAGTTTGTGAAAGAAAATCCCAACTCACAGTATCGCGTGCTTAAGAAAAGAATTACCTATGATGAGATGAGTCCTTTTTTGGAGCGGAAAAATACACACAATGAAGAAGCCTCCAAAAGAAAGGGAGACGAGAAGATGGGTATGATTAATGGTGTGTGGTTTGAGGAGGAATATATTAGACGCTATCCTAATAAGACACTTGCTTGTGATGTGATTGGTTTTACGGGGACAGACAATAATGGTACATTCGGCTTAGAAGAATACTATAATGATACGCTTAATGGAACGAATGGGAGAGAGTATGGATATCTCAATGATGATTCAACATTAGAACGTACTACAGTGCCAGCAGTGGATGGGAGTACCCTTGTGACTACTATTGATGCGAATATTCAAGCTATTTGCGAGAAATATATTAAGCAGTTTAACGAGGAACATTTAAATGAAGCAAGAGAAGGGTCTGGCGCCTACAATATTGCTGTGATTATTCAGGATTGCACAAATGGTGATATTAAGTCAATGGCGACTTATCCAGACTTTGATCTGAATAATCCAAGAGACATATCTGCTTATTACACAGAACAAGAGATTGCAGAATTGGAGTCAGACCAAGAAGCATATTATAAAGTGTTAAATGCGTTATGGCGTAATTTTTGTATATCGGATACTTATGAGCCAGGGTCTACAGCGAAGGCAATTACGCTGGCTACGGGAATTGAGACAGGGAGGATTCTTGGAAATGAATCGTACTTGTGTGGCGGTGTGTTAAATGTGGGGGGGCATGATATTCGCTGTAATGTCCGTTCTGGTCATGGGACCTTAGGTGTTAGTGGTGCTTTGGAACAGTCCTGCAATGTGGCGTTTATGAAAATGGGAGAGGCAATCGGTAAGAAACTGCTGTTGCAGTTTGAACAGATTTTTAATATTGGTTTAAAGACAAATATTGATCTTGCTGGTGAAGCGATAACAGCATCAGTAGTGTTTAATGAAAATACTATGAATACTTCAGAACTTGCGACGGCTTCTTTTGGACAAGGATATAATGTCACAATGATTGAGATGATTACAGCATTTTCTTCTATTGTCAATGGGGGATATTACTATGAACCACATGTGGTCAGTAAGATTACAAATTCCAATGGTGATACAATCAAAAATATTGAACCAAGAATACTAAAACAGACAATATCAGCAACGACTTCCGAGCAGATGCGTCAATATCTGTACGCTTCGGTTGCACAGGGAACAGGACGGTCTGCGCGTCCAGCGGGATATGCAATAGGCGGTAAGACAGGAACTGCAGAGATGGTTCCACGTGATCATACGAATTATGTTGTTTCTTTTATTGGATTTGCTCCGGCAGATGATCCTCAGATTGCAATCTATTGTGTAGTGGATCGGCCAAATGTGGCAGACCAGCCACATGCGACATACGCGACAGGAATTGTTAGAAATATTTTGACAGAGGTGCTTCCGTATCTTCACATTGCTAAGACAGAGGAGATGACTATCGCAGAACAGGAGGAGATTGACAGGCTTCTTGGAGGTGTAGTGCAAGAGGAAACTCCACAAGACGAAGATGGCAATACTCCTGAAGGAGAACAGGCACCAAATGAAGGGAACAATAGTCCATCTGGAGAAGAAAGTGGTGGTACACCTGCCTATGTGGTTGATCCTGATACAGGAGAGCTGGTTAATCCGATCACCGGGGAAAAGGCGCAGATGGACTACAATATAGAGGGGGAGGATGACAGTTCAGGAGGTGGAGGAGGTAGTCCTCCTCAGAACTGAGCGGATTTGTTTTAACATATATAGAACGCTATATTCATAAAATAGTAGTAATATAAAAATTTTATGATTGTAGAGGTAAGAATGACGAGTCAGAACAGTACAGGAAGACGGAATATGACCATACAGAAAAAAAAGACTTTTGTACTGTGTGTTGTGTCTGTAGTGACACTTTTGTTGCTTGGTGTGCGTGTAGGATATCTGATGTTAATGTGCTCAGATTATTACACGGCACGTGCTACTGATTTGCATGAGCGGGAACGCGATATTAAAGCTGCAAGGGGAAGAATTATTGACGCGACAGGAACTGTCTTAGCAGACAATAAGACTGTCTGTACGATATCTGTGATTCATAGTCAAATTCAAGAGCCAGAACAGGTAATTGATATGTTGTGTCGTGAATTAGGGCTTTCTGAGGAGTATGTGCGTAAGCGTGTAGAGAAATACAGCGCCAGAGAGCGTATCAAAAGCAATGTGGAGAAAGAAGTCGGGGATAGGATACGAAATTATGATATGGCAGGAGTGAAAGTGGATGAAGACTACAAGCGGTATTATCCATATGATACTTTGGCATCTAAGGTGTTAGGTTTTACTGGGGGAGATAATCAGGGCATTATTGGTTTGGAAGTAACTTATGAGAAGTATTTGACAGGTAAAAAAGGACAGATTCTTACATTGACAGACGCTCGAGGAATTGAGCTTGATGGTATGGGAGAGCGAAGAACAGAACCCGTTGCAGGCAAGGATCTTTATATCAGTCTCGATGTGAATATTCAAAAATATGCGGAACAACTTGCAAAGCAAGCATATGAGACAAAGCAGGCAGCAGGAGTATCTATTATTGTGATGAATGTCAACAATGGCGAGATTCTTGCGATGGTGGATATACCGGAATTTCACTTAAACGAGCCATATACATTAATAGAGGAGTTTCAAATACAGCAAGAGACTACCAAGGAAAGCACACAAGATTTGTTAAATAAAATGTGGAGAAATGGCTGTATTAATGACACTTATGAACCAGGGTCTACATTTAAAATTATCACGGCAGCGGCAGGACTAGAAAGTGGTGCAGTTCGTCTGGAAGATAATTTCTCCTGTCCGGGATTTATTGTTGTAGATGACCGGAAAATTCGTTGTCATAAGGTTGCTGGACATGGCGCAGAAGATTTTACGCATGCGGTTATGAACTCCTGTAATCCAGTATTTATTGCGGTAGGATTAAGAATTGGCATAGAGCGTTATTATGAGTATTTTACAAAATTTGGCTTGAAACAAAAGACAGGAATTGACCTGCCAGGGGAGGCAGGAACGATTATGCATCAGTTGGATAAAATTGGTAATGTGGAACTTGCAACAATTTCATTCGGGCAGTCTTTTCAGATTACGCCAGTGCGGTTGATGACGACAGTGGCAGGATTGATTAATGGCGGAAATTTGGTGACGCCCCATTTTGGGGTTAAGGCAATAAATGCAGATGGCACATCTGTTGATGAGTTCACATATCCAATATCAGAAGGGATTTTGTCAACAGAGACAACTGAAAAATTGAAATATGTTTTGGAGCAGGTTGTGGAGAATGGCGGCGGTAAAAATGGTTATGTAGAAGGATTTCGGATAGGCGGAAAAACGGCTACAAGTCAGACGCTTCCGCGAGGAAGTGGAAGATATATCGCTTCTTTTCTGGGATTTGCACCAGCAGATAATCCAAAAGTTATGGCGCTTGCCATCATTGACACGCCACAAGGAACTTATTATGGAGGGCAGATAGCAGCGCCAGTTGTGCGCCAATTGTTTGAAAATATTCTTCCATATCTTGACGAGATTGGTTATCAATAGAACATATGTTTGCTATAATAAGGGAAGGGTTGAAGAAGGAATTATGATTGAGGTTAGAAATAGACGTGTGATAGTAGTCGGAACTGGAAAAAGTGGCATTGGTTCTGCTGTGCTGCTTGAGAAAAACGGTGCATTGCCAGTTTTATATGATGGAAATGAAAAGACAGATATCAAGTCAGTGAAGGCTCTGATGCAAGAACGTCTGGGACATGACACGCAGGCAGAGTTTTATATTGGAACTTTTCCAGACAAAATTATAGATGGTGTGGAACTAGCAGTGCTAAGTCCAGGCGTTCCTGTTGATGCGGATTTTGTGATGTATATGAAGACGCGAGGAATCCATATCTGGGGAGAGATTGAACTTGCTTATCACTATGCAAAGGGCAGAGTGCTTGCAATTACAGGAACGAATGGAAAGACAACAACAACATCATTGGTAGGACAGATTATGCAAGAGTACTATAATGATGCCTATATTGTAGGCAATATTGGAAATCCATACACGGAAGCAGCGCCGTTTATGTGTGAGGATACAATATCGGTTGCAGAAATATCGAGTTTTCAGCTTGAGACTATTGAAGATTTCCACCCACAAGTATCGGCAATTTTAAATATTACTCCAGATCATTTAAATCGTCATCACACAATGGAAAATTATGTGTTGGCAAAAGAAGCAGTGACACGAAATCAGACGAAATCGGATTTTTGTATTCTGAATTATGAGAATGAATATACTAGAAAATTTGGAGAGAGATGTCCAGCGAAAGTAATCTATTTTTCATCAGCACAAAAATTAGAAAATGGTCTCTATTGTCAAGGAGAGGAAATTTATCTAGCTACGAATGGCACAGTAAAGCGTCTTTTGAATGTAAAGACAGATATGAATCTGGTGGGGATTTGCAATATTGAAAATGTAATGGCAGCAATTGGAATTAGTATGTGTGCAGGTGTTCCAATGGAAAATATTTTGGATACCATTCGCCGGTTTGTTGCAGTGGAGCATCGAATTGAATATGTTGCCACTAAGAAAGGAGTCAAATATTACAATGATTCTAAGGCAACGAACACAGACGCAGCAATACAGGGAATCAAGGCGATGGATAGACCAACAATTCTGATTGGAGGCGGCTATGACAAAGACAGTACTTATGACAATTGGATATACTCTTTTGAGGGAAAAGTGAAGAAACTGGTTTTGATTGGACAGACGCGGGAGAAAATAGCGGACTGTGCAGTGAAATGTGGATTTTTAAAGGAGGATATTCTTTTTGCGGATACTTTTGTGGAGGCATTGGAAATTTGTGTGCGGGAGGCTGTGGCTGGAGATGCAGTACTTTTGTCACCTGCCTGTGCAAGCTGGGGAATGTTTCCAAATTATGAAGTGCGTGGCAGACAATTCAAGGAGTATGTAAATCGTCTGGAGGAGTGATAATGTGGCAAGACAAACAGTTAAATTCCGCAGCAGTAAACATAATATGGACTATGTACTGCTGACAGTGGTATTATTTTTGGTCGGCTTTGGTCTGCTGATGATTTATTCTGTCAGTTCTTATGAGGCGGGAGTAGAACGCGGAAATTCAGCTTTTTTTCTACAAAATCAGGCACAAAATACAGTTGTTGGTTTTATTGCTCTGTTTATTATGATTAAGTTTCCTTATAAAACACTTCAGAAAATGGATGTTATGGCAATTGTTGTCTCTGCAATATTGATTATATTGGTCAAATCACCAATTGGTGTCGTCAGAAATGGTGCAAGTCGATGGATTAATGTGGGAATCACTACTTTTCAGCCTGCGGAGGTTGCAAAGATTGGCGTTATCATCTATTTGGCAAGTATTATCCAGCGGTTAGAGAGTCTTGGAAGAAATGTAATTAGGACACCAAAAGGACTTGCGGTTATCTTGGTGCCGCCCACGATAATAGCAGGTCTTGTCTATGCATTGACCAATAATTTAAGCTCGGCAATTATTATTATGGGAATTGCAGTTGCTATGCTTTTTGTGGCAGTACCAGATTATAAATGGTTTGTCGCAATTGGCGTAACTGGTATTGCGATGGTAACAGCAATTGTCATGTACGTGTCTAGTGCAGATGCATCGGATTCTAACTTCCGTCTAGCACGTGTCAAAGCGTGGCTTGAACCGGAAGCTTTCAGCACAGATAAGGCATTTCAGACATTACAGGCACTGTATGCAATTGGCTCAGGCGGTATCTGGGGAAAAGGGTTGGGGCAGAGTATGCAAAAGAGAGGCTTCCTGCCAGAAGCCCAGAATGATATGATTTTCTCTATCATTTGTGAAGAATTGGGACTGTTTGGGGCATTGGCAATTATTTTGTTGTTTATAGTGCTTATCTGGAGTTGTATGGTAATTGCGAACAAAACTGTAGATCGTTTTGGAGCACTTTTGGTCGTTGGAGTGATGGCGCATTATGCGATACAAGTAATATTAAATATTGCGGTTGTGACAAATACGATACCTAATACGGGTATCACATTACCTTTTATTAGTTATGGAGGAACTTCGACTCTGTTTTTGTTAACAGAGATTGGTATTGTGTTAAACGTAAGCAAAAGTTGTCGTTAAATTACATTTCAGTTTAGCAGTATAGGACTGAGATATATCAAGCCCTAAGAAGTGGTTTCGTATGGTTTGATGTTGTTAGATTATAGATTTGTTGTGACTCATTGACATTTTTATTGGTTTCTTGCATATAATATTATGATTGATATAATGATGTGGTGAAGCCTATGACCCGTTTTGTCAGGGATAGTGAGTCGATATGGATAGAGGGAAGAAGGCCGCTTGGCGGCAGAATACAAGTACAGGGGTCTAAGAACGCAGCGCTTCCGATACTGGCGGCATGTATGCTGATACCCGGGAAGTGTGTGCTAAAAGGCTGTCCGGATATCACAGATATCAAGTGTATGTGTAATCTTTTGCAAAGTACTGGTGCAAAAGTCGAAATATGTGGTATGAAAACAGGAAATCAGATTACAATTGATACACGAAATGTAAGAGAGCACCGATTGCCTGAAAAGTATGTTTCTGCCATGCGTTCTTCTGTGGTATTGATGGGAGCGATGCTTGGACGACTCGGCGAGGTTTGTGTGAATTATCCCGGTGGTTGTGTGATTGGAGAAAGACCAATTGATCTACATTTGTATGGATTGGAAAAGCTTGGTGCACAGATATGGACGGAAGGAAATCATATTCACGCCTATGCTGACGAACTGAAAGGCACAGTGATTGAACTGCTGTTTCCGAGTGTGGGAGCAACACAAAATATTATTATGGCTGCGGTGACAGCGCAGGGAACCACCGTGATTAAAAATGCGGCGCGGGAGCCAGAGATTACAGAGTTGTGTAAATTTTTAAATCAGGCAGGAGCTAAGATTGATTATTCAGGCGCTTTTTTGCCAGAGGGAAGAATTATTATTCATGGGGTGGAATTATCTAGACTTCATGAAGTTTCGTATGAGGTTATCACAGACAGAATCGTTGCGGGAACTTATCTGTTTGCTGCGTTGGCGGCAGGCGGAGAGGTGACATTGGAAAATATTCCCATCGGACAACTGGACAGTATCTGTGATATTATAACAAAGATGGGAGCGACTATTATCTTAGATGAGGACAGGAGCGAGGTGACGATTTATGCAGGTGACAGGCGTAAAATTATTAACATTCCATACATAGAAACACAGGTATATCCGGCATTTCCAACTGACCTTCAGTCACCGTTGCTTGTGGCAGCGTGTATGGCGAAAGGGCAGTTAAAAGTTCGAGAAAAAATTTTTTCTAGTAGATTTCGTATTGTGGAGGAACTGCGACGGATGGGTGCAGATGTGACTGTGGAGGGAGATTTGGCGGTAGTCACAGGCGGCAAAGAACTAGAAGGGCGCACTGTCATAGCACGAGAACTAAGAGGAGGTGCAGCACTTGTCATAGCAGGTCTGTGTGCGTCTGGTATTACAACAGTTACTGATGCAGGGTATATTGAGAGAGGATATCAAGATATTGTAGGAGACCTTACAAAGCTTGGAGCACGTATCAGATATGGAGATTGATATGGGGAAAGGGCATGATGAGGAAACGAACTGAGAAAAAAACAATTAAGAAAAAAAACAGTGCGATTGCAAAAATGCCAGATATAAGAACAAAAACAAATATTATTATCGTGCTGGGTATTCTCAATGTACTGCTTGTAGCATCTTATTTTGTATTGACGTATTATGCGGTCAAAACGGTTCAGGTAGATGGTAATAAACATTATTCTGCAGAGGAAATTAAGGCGATGGTTATGACAGGTTATCTCGGCGATAACTCTCTCTATCTGTCTTTCAAATATAAAAATAAAGGAATAGAGGATATTCCCTTTATAGAAACAATGGATGTTGTAGTTCAGTCAAATGACGCAATACGAATTAATGTATATGAGAAAGCACTTGCAGGATATGTACAGTATCTAGGACGATATATGTATTTTGACAACGAGGGAGTTGTAGTTGAGGCGTCTAAGGTTGCAACAAAGGGAATACCACAGGTGACAGGGCTTGAATTTGACCATGTTGTTCTCCACAAGAAACTTCCAGTGGAGAATAATCAAATTTTTCAGAATATATTAACCATCACAAAGTTACTTAATAAATATGATGTTTTGTGTGACAAGATACAGTTTGACAGAAATTATAATGTCATGCTCGGATATGATGCAGTGATGGTTAATATTGGTGCTTTAGAAAACTTAGATGAGAAGTTGATGCAGCTTCCACAAATTTTGCCATCACTAGCGGGAGAGCAGGGAACACTTGATCTACAAAACTATACGGCGGACCGAAAAAGTGTTACTTTTGAGCGAGGGAAATAAAGGTTTGTGTTGAATTGAGAAAAGAAAAGTAAAAAATAGGTTGATTAATTGCTAAAAAAATTATATGATAAGTTAGATGGAATTTAATAGGAATTATGAAGGAGGAAGGAAACTTGCTCGAGATTAGATCAAATGAAACAGATGCAGCGGCAAGGATAATAGTAGTAGGTGTAGGCGGTGCAGGAAACAATGCCGTGAACCGAATGATAGATGAGAAAATAACCGGTGTTGAATTTATAGGTGTAAATACAGATAAACAAGCTTTACAGCTATGCAGAGCACCAAAGCTTCTACAGATTGGTGAAAAGCTAACTAAGGGGCTTGGGGCTGGCGCAAAACCTGAAGTTGGAGAGAAGGCAGCAGAGGAAAGTTCCGAGGATATCAAAGAGGCATTGAAAGGTGCTGATATGGTGTTTGTCACTTGCGGAATGGGTGGTGGTACCGGTACTGGTGCAGCGCCGATTGTGGCAGCAATCACAAAAGAGATGGGAATTTTGACCGTTGGTGTTGTTACAAAACCCTTTAAGTTTGAAGCGCGCACGCGAATGACCAATGCACTAGCTGGAATCGAAAAATTGAAAGAGCATGTAGATACACTCATTGTCATTCCAAATGATAAGCTGCTTGAGATTGTTGATAGGCGGACAACCATGCCAGATGCATTGAAAAAAGCGGATGAAGTGCTTCAGCAGTCTGTGCAGGGTATCACAGATCTCATTAATGTGCCTTCTGTTATCAACCTTGATTTTGCGGATGTACAAACTGTTATGAAAGAAAAAGGAATTGCGCATATTGGTATTGGGTATGGCAAAGGGGAGGATAAGGCAGCAGATGCGATTAAGATGGCTGTTGAGTCTCCACTTTTGGAAACAACTTTAAGTGGGGCGACAGATGTTATTCTTAACATTTCTGGTGATATCTCTATTTTTGATGCGAATGATGCTGCAAGTTATGTTCAGGAGATTGCAGGAGAAGATATCAATGTTATTTTTGGTGCGATGTATAATGAGGATATGTCCGATTCTTGTACGGTTACTGTGATTGCGACAGGAATTGTTGAGACGCCTCCTAATATACCAATTAATAATATGGGAAGAATTAATAGCAATTTTTCAGTACGGCCGAATAATGTGCCCAATACACCAGTAAGGCCCAGGCCGCAAGCACCAGCAGGAATTACGCCAATACAGCCTAATGGACAGGCACCACAGCCAAATATACAACCCAAACCGCTCAATGGCATTAAGCCCCAGCCAGATTTGAGAAGCAATGTGAAGGAGCAGACCTTGAACATACCAAGCTTTTTGTCCAAACGTTAGTGTTATCATAATCATAAAAAGTCGAAAAATAAACATTGTTTTGTCCCATGCTTTGACAAAAAAGCATGGGACTTTTTTGTATAATCCATTTAGATGGATGGAGGTGATACGAATTTATGAAGTATATATTGACATTTTTCTGGTACAGAATGTTCTGATGGATATGCAATTGCTAATTTTGACGTTGCTACTCTTAAAGGAGAAAATTATATTCCGCAGGGTGCTTGCTGCCTCTTTAATAGGAGGGGCAGGTGCAGTGATAATTTTGATTTCTGGGATTGGATTTCAAATTATTTATATTTTGTTGGTACTTGTATTGGATGCGGGAATGATTTTAATCTGCATTGGCCAACCTATCAAGCGTGAATTAATGGTTCGAAGACTTGCTATGGGAATTATTTATTTGCATGGCATGGTCTTTGCCTATGGAAAGCTTATGGAGTGTACAGCAAGACTTATCAAAGAAAAATATGCGCAGATTCTAGTGCCTGCAATAATTGCAAGTATAGTGCTATTTATTCTCACTTATCGCAAAATTGTGGAATCAAGACACATATATGAGGTGACATTGACAGAAGAAGGGGAAAATATTGTGTATAAAGCATTATTTGATACAGGAAATTTTCTGACAGACCCCATATCTGGAAAACCAGTATCTGTTGTGGAAGAAACAGATATAACAAGAAGATGGCTCGAAATGTACCCACAGAAGTACAAGATTATTCCTTATCAGAGTGTTGGCAGAACACATGGGATTCTGGAAGGAATTGTAGTTGATGAACTGATGATTCAAAAGGAAAGGGAACAGGTGGTGAAAAAAGGAGCGGTGGTAGCCTTTTATAAAGGGAAGTTATCAGGAGACGGAGCGTTTCAGATGATATTAAACCGCAGCCTAAATGAATAGAAAATAGAAGATGGAGGAAGTTTCAGAATGATCATAAAGCTATATTTACCGGGAAAAATGCGGTTGACGCTGTGGAAAAAAAATATAAAAAATGCAGTGGGAAATGAGATTCATTATATTGGCGGGTCTGAGGTGTTGCCGCCGCCACTTGAGGGGGAAGAAGAAAATAGAGCAATCAACGGGCTTGAGACAGAACATGCAAATGAGGCAAGAGCACTTTTAATAGAGCATAATTTGAGACTTGTCGTGTATATTGCAAAGAAGTTTGATAACACAGGCGTTGGTGTTGAGGATTTGATTTCCATTGGAACGATAGGACTAATTAAGGCGATTAATACATTTAACCGGAGCAAGAATATTAAGCTTGCAACTTATGCATCACGATGCATTGAGAATGAGATTCTGATGTACTTGAGAAGAAATAGTAAGACAAAACTGGAAGTTTCGATAGATGAACCCTTGAATGTCGATTGGGATGGCAATGAACTTTTACTTTCAGATATTCTTGGAACCGATGAAGATGTAATTTACAAAGATTTGGAGAGTGAGGTAGAGCGAAGTCAGTTGAAGCGGGCAATTTCTAAACTGGGTGAGCGAGAGAGAACTATTATTATGTTGAGATTTGGTTTGAACAATCCTGATGACATGGAGATGACACAGAAAGAAGTAGCTGATTATCTTGGAATATCTCAGTCCTATATCTCACGTCTTGAGAAGAAGATTATGAAGCGACTAAAAAAAGAAATGGCAAGTTAAAGGATTTGAAAAAAGAAGTATTTACACCCTTGTACATATGTTGGCAAAACAAAAAAGTAATGCTGGCATAGAAAAAACAAGGAGGAGTATAAATATGGCACTTGGAAAAGTTGAGATATGTGGTGTAAATACAGCAAAGCTTCCCGTATTGAAAAATGAGGAGAAACAGGCACTTTTTGCAAAGATAGAACAAGGAGATAAAGAGGCGAGAGAGGAGTATATTCGCGGGAATTTAAGATTGGTTTTGAGTGTGATTAAACGGTTTTCTCAATCAAATGAGAATGTGGATGACTTATTTCAAATAGGGTGTATTGGATTGATTAAGGCAATCGACAATTTTGATTCCAGCCTTGATGTAAAATTTTCGACCTATGCTGTTCCGATGATTATTGGTGAAATACGTCGTTTCCTACGAGATTCCAGCAATCCAATTCGCGTGAGCCGTTCTTTGAAGGATACAGCTTATAAGGCAATTTATGCGAAGGAGAATCTGACAAGAAAAAATTTGCGTGAGCCGACCATTATGGAAATTTCTGAGGAAATTGGCATACCAAAAGAAGATATTGTGTATGCACTTGATGCAATACAAAATCCAATGAGTTTGTATGAGCCAGTGTACACAGAAGGCGGAGATACACTCTACGTGATGGATCAGATTAGTGATAAAAAATGTAAGGAGGAAAATTGGGTTGAGAATATTTCTCTAAGTGAAGCGATGAAGCGGCTTGACGAGCGGGAGAATGAAATTATTAACCTGCGGTTTTTTGAGGGAAAGACACAGATGGAGGTTGCTGAATATATTGGAATCTCTCAGGCACAAGTATCACGGTTGGAAAAAAATGCCTTGCGCACCATGAAAAAATATTTAGCATTCTGATAAATTATGGATATTCAAAAAAAATTAACTGACAGACAATATATACTATTGACTTAATCGTAGAAACAATTTAAAATAGAGGTTAAGTGGGTAAGGAGTATCAGAATTATTCTGAATCATTGCCCTTACAAAATAACAATAGCATATTGTGTGAAAGGATGTTACTTATGAATGAACAAAACAAATCAGGTCGCAGGTTTAGTATTAAGTGGCTGGTGATTGCGTTGGTTTCACTACCAATGATGATGGCATGTATTGTGATTGTGACTGTTTCTACAATGACACTCAGGCAAGGTATGGAGTCAGAAACCTTTAAGACGTTGGAAGGTTTAGCAAGAGGTACGATGCTTGCCCTTGACGGTGTATCTTCAGGTGAGTATTCTATGCAAGGTGATGACTTGTACAAGGGTGATGTAAATCTTTCTCAGGAGATGGGAGAACTGGTTGACAACTATGCAAGTGAGAACAATGCTGAGATTACATTATTTTTTGGAGATACAAGACGTGCAACTACGATTCGGGATGCGCAAGGAAATCTAATTGTGGGAACAAAGGCTGATGCGAAAGTGGTTGCAGAGGTTTTAAATGCCGGAAAAGAATATTGTAGAAATGATTTTGTGATTGATGGTGCACTTTATTATGGATTTTATGTTCCAGTGACAGACAGCACAAATCAAATTGTTGGTATGGTCTGTGCAACAAAGGAAAGAAAGACAATCAATGAGTATATTTCTGTTCGCCAAAGTTTTATCATAGGAATAGCGATTTTGATCTATATTGTCTGCATTTTCTTTGCTACAGTTGTAACTAAGAGAAGAATTCAGTATCCGTTAAACACTCTTTCGACTGTTGCTAGAAAGATGGCAAGAGGCGATATCAATGTCCATATTGAAAGAAAAACTAATGATGAACTTGGCGATTTGGCAGAAGACTTTGCGCTGATGATTAAGACGATTGGAGAGCAGGTTCATATTACAGAACAGGTTGCTGAGGGTGATTTGACAGCAACTTACAAAAAAGCAAGTGAAGATGATGCACTTGGTATAGCAATTGTGAAGATGCTTCGTGATAATAACAGAAATTTATCGACAATCCGAGATGCTGCTGCCAGAATGACATCGGGTGCAAATGAAGTTGCTAGTGCAAGTAACTCTTTGGCACAGGGTACAACACAACAGGCGAGTGCGATTGAAGAAATTACAGTTTCAATCGAGGAGATTGCAAATGGTGCAAAAGTAAATGCAGACGATGCAAACAGAGCAAATGAACTTGTGCAGAATACAAAGGATGGTGCGATTCGTGGTAATGAGCAAATGAAGCAGATGATTGCGGCGATGCAAGATATCAATGAATCTTCAGAAAACATTTCTAAGATTATGAAGGTAATTGATGATATCTCTTTCCAGACGAATATTCTTGCGCTGAATGCTTCTGTGGAGGCTGCAAGAGCAGGAATTCATGGAAAGGGGTTTGCAGTTGTTGCAGATGAAGTTAGAAGTTTAGCAAATAAGTCTGCAGAAGCAGCGAAGGATTCGGCAGTGATGATTGAAGATTCTATCAAGAAGGTTGAGGTTGGGTCCAAACTTGCAGTAGAGACAGCAACGGCACTCGAGGAAATTCTGTTATCTGTTGAAAATATTGCTACGATTGTCAGCAACATTGCAGAGGCTTCTGTAAATCAAGCAAGTTCCGTGGGACAAGTAAATGCTGGTATTACACAAATTGCGGATGTAGTGCAGACAAATTCAGCGACATCAGAACAGTGTGCGGCTGCAAGTGCAGAGCTTTCGAGTCTTGCAGGACAGCTTCAGAATGCAGTTGGCAGGTATAAACTTCTTGCAGGAAAAAGCGGAAAGTCGGATTTTGGTTCGGTGTCGTCTGATGACAGTGATTATATTGACAATGAAAGCATTATTTCGCTGGATTCTGATTTTGGCAAATATTAAATACAAAATAATGTTGTTGTTTCCTACCCCGGCAGCAAAGTGCCGGGGTAGTGTTTCATAATAGGAAAGCGGGAAACAAATTTTGAAGATATACATAGCACACATGTATGAGGTACAAGAAGCAAAAGAGATGCGGTTGTGCTCCATGCTTGACAGCAACAGGGCACGGAAAGTCTCAGGATTTCGGAATAGAAAAGAACGAATGCGCTGTATTTTTGCAGGACTTTTGCTTCGCTATGCATTTTTGCAGGAGGGCTATGGACCTAATGCATGGCAGCAGATAGAGGTAGTAGAGGGGGATTATGGAAAACCATATTTAAAAGGGTATCCTGCGTTTCATTACAATCTGTCTCACTCTGGAGAATGGGTGGCGTGTGCAGTGGACACAGTGCCTGTGGGGATAGATATTCAAGAGATGAAGTCATGGAAAATGACTTTGGCAAAGAGATTTTATTATGAGGAAGAGTACAATAGGCTTCTTGCGCTGCAGGAGTCTGATATGGATAGACAGACAAAGGAGTTTTACAGCATGTGGACTGCGAAGGAGAGTGCAGTAAAGTGGAGTGGGAGGGGAATTGGCGGTGGTATCCGGCAGCTTTTGACAGACGCAGACTACAAATCTATCTGTGATATTGACCAAAAACAAAGAGCCAAGATAAGACAGTACCGCGTGTCAGAAAACTATATTGTCTGTGTATGCAGCGAGAATGACAATTTCCCTGATTTACCGCAACAGGTAGATTTGGAATAAAGTAAATGGAGGGAAACAAATGCTAAAAATAAATGGAAAAAATGCAGTGAAAAAAGGTGAGGTAATTTTTCAGGAAGGCGATGAGCTGAAGCAGATTGGGATTGTTCTCTCTGGGAAAGTACTCATGCAGAGAAAAAATGTAAAAATGATTCGCCCGCATGGAAGCTATCTGGCATTAAATCTACTGGACAATCCAGTTTATAGTGCGACTTATACTGCACTGGAAGATTCTGTGATTTATGCACTCCCTGTGGAAGGAGAGCTGACGATACAGAACATTATTGCCAGGAATGCCGACTATCGTGCAATTATGGTTTCTTCCCAGTTTCGGATAGCAGTGGAACTTTATCGAATTAAGTCCAGCTTTAATGAGCGCGCAGCAAGATTGTGTTCCTTTGCACAGAGAAGTTATGAGGATTACAAGGAAATCTGTGCGGCGGCAGGGGTTCCAGCAGCAGGCATGGATGAGCTTGAAGACTTGCAACTATATGAGGAGACACAGCAGGACAATGAACACAAAATTACATATTACGAAGAGGGCGCTAAAATTCCATTGAACGCGACGAAAATGTACTTTTCTTACAGTGAGACAATGGCACGTTTTCAGGTTGACGAGATTATGCAACTTGTGACAGTATTTCTGGAAGAATGTTCCGAGGCGGTAGAGTATATTAAGAATTTGATGGATATTTTGTGTTTGCGTTCCAAAAATAATCTGTTTGATTACATTTATGAAAAAGCATATGAGATAAAGGAAAAGACGGATATTCCAGGTGAAGTATATACGCTACTGAATGGTATTATAGATGAAATTGGTTTTCAACACAAAGAGTTAAAGCTTCAGTCACAGGATGTGCCGGAATTTCATCAGGAATTGTTCCAGGAGAAGGCAAATAATTTGGTATCAGGAGAAGTGCCTGTCATAGAAATAAAATCGCAGGAAGAACGGGAGGAGGAAATCCAAAGAGATGTGGCATCACTGAAGGGCTCCATGGAACAGATTCTTAAGTTTGCAGGATTTGATGAGACAGAGGGTGAGACGCTCAAAAAGAATGTAGATTATCTGGTCAATGTGCCAGATAGAATTTCTGTGGAGGATGATGTCAAGAAGGCAAAGAAGACGATTACATCACTGGTATTTAAGCTGTATTTATGTTGCTACCGTAAAATTAAAGAAAGATTGCTCGATCCGCCCAAAGCAGTAGAATTGTTTATGAATTATGGCATGCTGGATGAGCGCTTGCTGGATGAGGAGCATTTACAATTTTTGTGCGGGATTGAGCCAGAAGAGAATGAAGGTCCATGTCAGGTTGTCACAATGATGGAGTGGCTTGACTTGATATATGAAGGAAAACGAGAACCATCTAAGAGTGAGTTTGATGAGGACTATGTGGAAAATCTGCGCACGCGCAAAAAGCAGGGTGAGATTACAGAGAAGGAGCAAAACGAGCTGCTCAAAAATATGGATTGTCGTGTCGAATATGAGATAATGAATATGCAGATGAGCAATTCTCGTACTCTGTATGGACAGCCGTCTTCCTATATGCCAATTCTCTACAAGGAGGCAATTTTTGGATATCTTGATAAAATTCTTGTAACCAAAAAGAAGATTAATGAGAGCGTGCTGCATTTTTCAAAATTAGATTACTCTGTGTTTTACAGAGAAGTTCTATACTCCAATACGGAGTTTAAAATTTTCAATGAAACAGTGATGAAAAATGTGTATCCAGACGTGATACTGTTTCCCCTGTTTGGGACAAACGCATCTATGTGGCAGGAGGTTGGAGGAAAAAATAAAGGAACACCAGGTCGATTCTGTTTTCCAATTATGACAAGTTCTAATATTGATGATTTGATGGTGAAACTGTTTGGGCGTTTCCGCTGGGAATTGTGTCGTTGTATCCAGGGTATGGCATGGAACGATGTCAAGATCAAATCCCTCACTTCAGAATATATGGACTATATCCAGTTTTATCGTAAGAACCGGGATTTGTCAGAAGAAGCGCGAGATAAGGTGAAATTGCAAATCCAGAAGGCAAGAAACAACTCCAGAGAGACGTTTTTGATTGACTATGAATCATGGATTAAAAATGAAGCAAACGGTTCTATGAAAATGAATAAAGTAGCGCGTGAGATTCTTGCTACATACTGCCCATTTGAGAAATCTCTTAGAATGAAACTAAATGCGCAAAGGCCTTATGAAGTGGCACAGGCGCGAAGTTTCCGAAACGCACAGAAAAAGAAACAGGAATTTGAACTTAAGCTTAAGGCATTACAGAAGGTGACACAAAAAATTCCTGCTGAGCTAATGAACACTTATAAGTTTTACGCTGAGATGTAGAAACGAACAAAAAACTTCCACTTGTACAATTGCACAAGTGGAAGTTTTTATGCACACGGACGAGGAACTATGCAGCAAAATCTGTCCGTGTCCGGTGTGAGTAGAGCAAGATAAATCTTCTCTACTCGCTTATAGTTTGTGTTTCTGTCTCATTTGTGTTAGACACATAAAAGTTATTTTCTGATGTATTGTCAGATTCAGGAAGGAGAATTATAACAGTTTCAATACGATTGTTATCAACTTTTTTTGCAGTGAGTGTAATACCATCTGCGGTGACAACTGATTCGCCTTCTGTTGGGAAGCGGTCGAGTAATTCAATCATAATTCCGCCAATCGAATCGTAATCTTCTGAGTCAAATTTGGTTTCTAGAACATCATTGATGTCATCTAGCTTTAGACTACCTCCTACTTCGTAGGTATTTTGTGCAATTTTTTTCAACAGTTCTGCTTCGTCAGCATCATATTCATCTCGAATTTCACCCACAATTTCCTCGAGAAGATCTTCTACGGTAATCATGCCGACAGTAGCGCCATATTCGTTTAAAATCAACGCAACATTCGTTGTAAGAAGACGCATTTCCAACAACAGATCAGCAGTTTTTTTGTATTCATAAGTATAGTATCCCTCACGTAGGATATCTCTGATTTTAAAGTGCTCTCTGTTCTCGACCAACAGAAAATCTTTTACAATCACAATTCCAATAATATTGTCAATCTCATTTTCATAGACAGGGATACGTGAGTACATGGACTCTCGGAACAAACTTAGTAATTCTTCGTAGGAGGCATTGACATCGATTGTGGTCATGTCAATGCGGGGGATCATAATATCCTTCGCTACAGAGTCGCCAAATTCAAATACATTGTAAATTAGCTTCTTTTCCTCCTGTTCAATAACACCATCTTCATGGCTTACATCCACATAGGTTTTTAATTCTGTCTCGGTCATCATTACGCGAGATGAGGAATCGATATGCAGAAATTTGAGAAATAATCCTGAAATTTTATCAATAATAAAAATGACAGGGGTCAATATCTGCATTAGAAGATAGATTACACCAGCGTATGCGAGCGATAATTTTTCATTGTTACACATTGCCCATGTTTTAGGAACAATTTCACCAAAAATTAGTACAAGTAAAGTTAGAACACCAGTACCAATTCCGACAGCAGTATTTCCCCAAAGACGAATGACAAGAGAAGTCATTAGGGAGGAAGCACTGATATTGACGACATTGTTTCCAATCAGAATTGCACTGATTAGTTTGCTTCTGCTGTCAAGAACTTTTTGCAGTTTGAGAACCCTTTTGGAAGGATTTTCATCCACCATAGCACGCACCTTAACATTACTTAAAGTGGTGAGGGCAGTCTCCGCAGAAGAAAAGAATGCAGACAAAACCAAAAGTACGACAAGAATTACAAGTTGTATGACACCGGGGGTATCCAAAACAAAATCACTCCTTTATTCAAAACATATTTTAAAATGCATCAGCATAGATTATAACAGTGTTAGGCAAATAATACAAGATTATATGTGAAAAAATAGGAGGTAATGTATTGTGAAAAATGCATTTGGAACAGAGCGTTTGGTGGCTCTTTTAAAGTGTCTTATGGCAGCCTATCTAATAACTGGGGTTCTTTTGCTGGCAGTGGCAGGTGTACTGTACAAGTTTTCTATTGGGGAAAATATTGTGGACATTAGTATTATTGTGATTTATTGTATTTCCTCATTGTTGGCAGGACTTTTTTTCTCCAAAGGAGCGCCAAGTCACAGATTTATTTGGGGAATGTTGGCGGGAGCGGCATACTTTTTGATTATCTGTGCAGTTTCTGCAGTGGTAGAACCCAATTTTATGCCATTGAGCAATGCCTGTGTCACAACACTTTTTATCTGTCTTGGCAGTGGGATGTTGGGAGGAATGTTGGGATAACGATACACGATATATTACCATATATTTCTGTGTTTAGAATCATAAATATTTTGTAAAAATTATTTCTTTTTTGTCTTAATATGTTATACTTGCTAAAGCGTATGGATTCATGTCCGCTACGCTTATGGAAACCATAGGTAACAATAAAAGGACAAGGAGAGTGATTATGAAGTACAAGTTACATAGGAAGACAGCAAGACTTAAAGCACTTTTAATGACGATGATCATTGCTTTATCAGTAGCCGTTCCGCAACTCAATGTGCAAGCAGCTCCCAATGAGGTTGTGCAAGCAGCGTTGGGAATTGATGTTTCTCGTTATCAGGGTGTGATCGACTGGAATCAGGTAGCGGCATCTGGAGTACAGTTTGCAATGATTCGTGTTGGATATCGTACACAGGCTACGGGGATTTTGAATGAGGACCCTTTTGCGCGATACAATCTTCAGGAGGCACAGCGCGTTGGATTGAAAGTGGGGGCGTATTTCTTTTCTTCCGCAGTAAATGAGGCGGAGGCAGTTGAGGAGGCATTGTTTACTGCGAATATTATTGATAAATATCGTATTACATTTCCTGTAGCTTATGACTGTGAAGGTTTTCGGAATGCGACACATAGACAGTATGCTCTTGGAAAAGACATCAGAACAGTATTAGCTGTAAAATTTTTGGATACAATTGCTGCAAGAGGTTACACGCCGATGTTCTACGCATCCAAAAATGAAATGACAGACAATAAAGATTGGAATATGGATATTCTCAATAGATACAAAGTGTGGGTTTCACAGTATCCAGCGCAGCCATTTCCAATTACACCAGCCAGCAGTTATACAGGGGTGCAGGCGATGTGGCAGTACACCTGTAAGGCAACAATTCCAGGGATTGCCGGAAACGTTGATATGAATGTTTCTTATTTCAATTATGATGGGATTGCAGAGCCGAAGGACCCAAGTGGTGCTCCGCTAGTAAATGCGGCAGTCGTGCAGTTTCAGGATGTAAATGAAGTTGTGACGCCTACAACAACAGTAAATTTGCGTACTGTACCTAATACAGATAGTCTTGATACGGTTGTGGTGCCAATTAATCCAGGGGATATGATTTTTCGCACAGGAATTGGAAATAATGGCTGGTCGCGAGTTCTTTTAAACAATCAGGTGTTGTATGCTTATACAGCGTATCTGCAAAAGGTGTTGTAAAATGAGAAAATGTGTGATATACTACTTTAGATTAAAATAACTTAAAGGAGGGAATTAACATGAAACATATTAAGACATTGACGACCAGAGACTATAAAGAGTCTGTAAAAAAGGGTGGATGTGGTGAGTGCCAGACATCTTGTCAGTCAGCTTGCAAGACATCTTGTACAGTTGGAAATCAGAGCTGCGAGAATACAAACAAGTAATTTTGCAGCGGTGTTCTGTCAGGGATAGAATACATAAAGATTTCACAATAAAAGAATTGGAAATAAGCAGCGGTTCACGTTAAAAATCGCTGCTTATTATGTGTGTATTTGGGATTTGGAATTGTTTGCAATCATGTGAGGAAGGAAAAGAAATTGATACATCAATATAAAAACAATGGATATAATATTATCTTGGATGTTAACAGTGGTTCGGTACATATTGTCGATGATATCGTTTATGATGTGATTGGCTACATGGTGGAAAATGGACTCGAACATGTGGACAAAGTAGTAGCATTTGAGATATTGGACAGGAAATTTGCGGACAAGACGGATACATTATCTGAAATTGTCGATGAGATATATACATTAAGAGAGGATGGAATGCTTTTTACAGAGGATATTTATGAGAAAAGCATCGATGCCTTTCAAAATCGCGAGACAGTGGTAAAAGCGCTCTGTTTACATATTGCTCATGACTGTAACCTTAAATGCAAATATTGTTTTGCAGAGGAGGGTGAATATCATGGCAGGCGGGCATTGATGAGCTTTGAAGTGGGAAAGAAAGCACTGGATTTTCTGGTGGCAAATTCCAAAAGTCGTGTAAATCTGGAAGTAGATTTTTTTGGTGGAGAGCCACTTATGAACTGGCAGGTTGTTAAGGAACTGGTCGCTTATGGTAGGAGTCTTGAAAAAACGCATCACAAGAAATTTCGATTTACACTCACGACAAACGGAGTACTACTCAATGATGAAATGATTGATTTTGTTAATCAGGAGATGGCAAATGTCGTATTGAGTGTAGATGGGAGAAAGGAAGTTCATGATAAGATGCGTCCACTTGTCGGTGGACAAGGCAGTTATGACTTGATTATTCCAAAGTTTAAGAAAGTTGCAAAGAGCAGAAATCAAACAAATTATTATGTGCGTGGCACATTTACACACTGGAACAAAGATTTTGCAGCGGATGTTTGTCACCTAGCAGACCTGGGATTTAAGCAGATTTCTGTTGAGCCGGTAGTAGCACCGGAAAGTGCGGATTATGCACTTGTCGCATCTGACATTCCAGAGATTCTTTCAGAGTATGATAAACTTGCAAGGGAGATAATTAAACGTCATAAAGAAGGAAATGCTTTTCAATTCTTTCATTTTATGATAGATTTAAAAGGTGGTCCTTGTGTCTACAAACGTTTGTCTGGCTGTGGGTCAGGTACAGAATATCTGGCGGTGACGCCGTGGGGAGATTTCTATCCATGTCATCAGTTTGTTGGGCAGGAAGCATTTCTGATGGGAAATGTGAATGATGGGATTATCAACACAAATATTCGAGAACAATTCAAAGCATGTAATGTATATTCAAAGGAGAAGTGTAAGAATTGCTTTGCAAAATTTTACTGCAGTGGAGGATGTGCAGCAAATTCCTATCATTTCCATGGAAACATCAATGATGTTTACGATTTGGGGTGTGAGCTTCAAAGGAAACGTGTTGAATGTGCAATCATGATAAAAGCAGCGCTCGCCGCGGAGGAGGCATAAGCTGCAAAAGTAAAGGAGTATCGGGCAATGAAAAAAAGTAAAGGTATAACTACTTTGGTCCTGACAGTGCTGATTATGGTAGCGTTGGGATTTGTAGCAATATGGGGGATTGGCACAGAAAAAGCTGGTTCTGCATCAGGGATTCGGCAAGGACTTGACCTTGCAGGTGGTGTAAGTATCACCTATCAGGTTGTGGGAGATGAAAACCCTTCTGCTGAGGATATGGGAGATACAATCTATAAGCTGCAAAAGAGAGTGGAAACGTACAGTACAGAAGCGCAAGTTTATCAAGAAGGTGCCGACCGCATTAATATTGAGATTCCAGGTGTATCAGATGCCAATTCAATTCTTGAGGATCTTGGAAGACCAGGAGCACTATATTTTATCGCGCAGACAGATGCGGACGGCAACCAGAATTATTCCTATACTGGTTCAGGAGCGACAGGATATTCCCTGAATAAGACAATTGAAGAACTAAAGACAGCCGGCAGCATTGTGTTGGAAGGAATAGATGTTGCAACGGCGCAAGGTGGTTCAGGGAGCGATAGCCTTGGAAATAGCCAGTTTGTTGTTGATTTGACATTCACTGGAGAAGGAACCACAAAATTTGCTGATGCGACAACAAAGGCATTTTCAAAGGGAGAGACCATCGGTATTTATTATGATGGCGATTTTATCAGTGTGCCGACTGTGCAAGCAGCACTTACAGATGGTAAGGCACAGATTACTGGTATGGGCAGCTTTGAGGAGGCAGAAAAGATTGCAAGTCAGATAAGAATCGGTGGATTAAAATTGGAGTTGGAGGAGTTGCGCTCGAACGTTGTAGGAGCACAGCTCGGTGAGGAAGCAGTGAAGACAAGCTTGCAGGCAGCATTGTTTGGTTTGATTATTATTGCGATATTTATGATTGTGGTGTATCGCTTACCTGGTTTATCCTCTGTGCTTGCACTGATTATCTATACTTGTCTGATTGTGATTTCCTTAAATATATTTGAGATTACGCTGACACTTCCAGGAATTGCTGGTATTATTCTTTCTATTGGTATGGCGGTCGATGCAAATGTTATTATTTTTGCACGTATCAGAGAGGAAATTACAGCAGGAAAGACAGTTCGGAGTGCGATTGAAGCTGGTTTTCAAAAAGCGCTCTCTGCAATTGTGGATGGTAACGTAACTACTTTGATTGCTGCCTTTGTGTTGGGAATTAAAGGTTCTGGTACTGTGAAAGGATTTGCGTATACACTTGCACTTGGTATTATTCTTTCTATGTTTACAGCGCTTGTTGTAACACGACTGATTCTTCGTTCGTTTTTTGCAGTTGGCTTTAAGGAAGTAAAATTCTTTGGAACCAACAAGGAGAAAAAAACAGTCAATTTTCTTGGAAAGAAAAATATATTCTTTGCAGCTTCTATTGCAGTGATTGTTCTTGGATTTGTGTTTATGGGTGTTAATGGTGCCTCTACTGGCAAGGCACTCAATTATAGTCTTGATTTTGTGGGTGGTACTTCAACAAATGTTACTTTTAATGAGGATATGGAGCTTTCTGCGATTGATGCAAATGTGGTTCCTGTGTTTAGTGATGTGACAGGAGATGGTGCAGTACAGGTACAGAAAGTGGCTGGTTCTAACGAGGTAATTTTCAAGACCAGAGAGTTAAATGTGGAAGAACGACAGACATTGGAGGATGCATTGGTTGAAAATTTTGGGGTCAACAAAGAATTAATTACAGCGGAGACGATCAGCTCAACAATCAGTTCAGAGATGAAAAGTGATGCTGTTGTTGCGGTTATCATTGCTACAGTTTGTATGTTGATCTATATATGGTTCCGCTTCAAAGACATTCGGTTTGCGGCAAGCTCTGTTGCTGCGCTGGTACATGATGTGTTGGTGGTACTTGCTTTTTATGCAGTTGCAAAAGTGTCTGTGGGCAGTACTTTTATTGCATGTATGCTTACAATTGTAGGTTATTCAATCAATGCGACAATTGTTATTTTTGACCGTATTCGAGAAAATCTCGGCAGTATGTTAAAGAAAGATACATTGGAAGATCTGGTAAATAGAAGTATTAGTCAAACACTTTCAAGAAGTATCTTTACGTCATTGACTACTTTTATTATGGTTGCTGCGCTGTATGTTCTCGGTGTCACTTCTATTAAGGAGTTTGCATTACCTTTGATGGTAGGTATTGTATGTGGTACGTATTCTTCTGTGTGTATAACAGGTGCACTTTGGTATGTACTTAGAACGAAAATAAAGAAGGCATAATATTTTACTTGGGCTGCGGCTTCTAATGCCGCGGCCTTTTCAGTGTACATGGACATTGAGAGAAAGTATGTTAATCAATCTACCATAAAAGTAGGTGTAAGGGGGATTCCAAGAAGCTATTTTCTGGTTTTAAGGAGGTGCGTCGAATGAAAACTGTATCAAAAAAATTTGGGATTTCGGCGGCTGTATTAAAATGGATTGCAGTTGTGACAATGATAATTGATCATTTTGCAGTGGCTGTTTATCCACAATTTGCAAGTTATGAGTACAGTGTTTATTATATTATGCGAAAAATAGGCAGACTTGCGTTTCCAATTTATTGCTTTTTGCTTGTGGAGGGTTTTTTCCACACGAAGAATGTGAAGAAATATTTCCGAAATTGTTTTTTGTTTGCTATATTGTCAGAGATACCATTTAATATGGCAATTTTTGGACAAGTATTTTATTCAAGAGGACAGAATGTGTATTTTACACTTTGTATTGGATTAGCTACGCTAATAATTTTGGATAGACGAAAGAGATATCCAAAATCAAAATATATGTTGTTACAAATATTTATTATTGTGTTGGCGGCAAGCATAGGGCAGATTTTGGATGTGGACTATCACTGGAAAGGTGTTTTATTTATTGTAATGTTTTATTATGTGCGAAATATGCAAGAATGGATTCGCAATCTTGTTGGAATCTGTGCCTTTGCATATGAGGGTACAGCGCCACTTGCATTCCTTCCAATTCATTTCTATAATGGAACACGCGGTAGACAGATGAAGTATCTTTTTTATGCAATTTATCCAATTCATTTACTCATTTTGGGCTTGATAAGATTATACTGGTATTGATAGATGCTTCTATGGCTTGTAATGATGCAAGATTTATAAAAGATCAGGATTTTAAGGATATTTGAGTACGAAAGGGGGATTAAAATGTATACTTATGAAATTTGTGCAGGATATAGTGTGATGGATACATCTTTGCATATGAAAGTTCCTGCGATATTGGATTGCTTTCAGGATGCGGCAATCTTTGAGGCAGAGAATGGAAAGATTACTGTTGCATATCTCTATAGCAGACATCTTGCATGGCTTCTCAATTCTTGGCAGATAGTAATTGACAGGCAACCAAAATTAAATGAAAAAGTTAAAATAGCAACAATGCCTTATGATTTTAAAGGTTTTTTGGGATATCGTGGTTTTACCATGACAGGTGAAGATGGAATCGTTCTTGTTAGAGCAGCATCTATCTGGACTTTAATGGATGCAAAAAAACACTGTCCATCACGGTTGACACAAGAGTTGCAAGCAGGATATGAGATGGGAGAAAAACCTGTCATGGATTATGCACCAAGAAAAATTGCTCTGTTGGGGGAAACACAGATAAAAGAGCAATTTAAAGTTAGAAAATTTCAGATTGATTCCAACCGGCATATGAATAATGTGGTGTATGTTAAGCTTGCGATGGAAGCATTACCAGAAGATATTAAAATCAGAGAATTGAGGGTGGAATACAAAAAGCCTGCATTTTTGGGTGATGAAGTGATAACTGCGGTCGTCAGTGTAGAAGATAAGTATCAAGTGGTCTTACAGAATCCGGCAGGGGATATCTATTCGGTGGTTGAATTTTCGGTATCAGAAAGGTAAGGGATAGAACGATGAGCAGATGGATGGTGGCTGCAAAAAGGGCTGATTTTGACACAATTGCAAAGAAATATCAGATTAGTCCTGTGCTTGTGCGCATAATCAGAAATAGAGATGTGACAGACGATAAGGATATTGATAAATTCTTGAATGGGACAAGGAAAGATTTGTATGCACCAGAGCTTTTGAAGGATATGGAGAAAGCAATAGAGATTCTTTTGGAAAAAATAGAGCAAGGAAAACAGATACGAATTATAGGAGATTATGATATTGATGGAATCTGTTCTACTTATATTTTATATAAAGGACTTACAGAATGTGGTGCGCGGGTGGATACAGCGATTCCACATAGAATACACGACGGATATGGCCTCAATGATCATCTGATACAGGAGGCATATGATGCAGGAACAGACACGATAATTACATGTGATAATGGGATTGCTGCCTATGATCAGATTGCGTTTGCAAATGAACTGGGTATGAGTGTGGTAGTGACAGATCACCATGAAGTTCCTTATGATGAAGTGAATGGAGAACGACATTATAAAGTGCCACCAGCAAAAGCAGTTATTGACCCGAAACAGGAGGATTGCAGCTATCCATTTCCAGAAATCTGTGGTGCAGTCGTTGCATATAAATTGGTTTTGACATTGATTGCAAGACAAACACAAAAAAATTGGCAAGATATAATGGAGTCTGAGGTTGGTCTTGAACTTCTAGAATTTGCGGCGTTTGCGACAATCGGGGACGTGATGGAATTGCGCGATGAAAATCGCATTTTAGTAAAAAGCGGTTTGGAGTTAATGGCGCATACAAGAAATATAGGATTGCGTGCATTGATACAGGTAACAGGAACAGACCCAGCGCATATCAAACCCTATACGATTGGGTTTATCCTCGGCCCTTGTCTAAACGCGACGGGAAGATTAGATACCGCAGTCAATGCACTAGCACTTTTTCAGACAGTAGATGTGGATAAAGCAGCAGCATTAGCAGGGGATTTAAAGGCTATGAATGACAGCAGAAAGGATCTCACTGCAAGAGGTGTTGAGGAGGCTATAGAACAGATAGAAAACACTGGAATGGGCAAGGATAAGGTACTTGTTGTGTATCTTCCTGATGTACATGAGAGCCTTGCGGGAATTATCGCAGGTAGAATCCGCGAAAAGTACTATAAACCAGTCTTTGTACTTACAAGAGCAGAGGAGGGGGTAAAAGGTTCTGGACGTTCTATTGAGGCATTTCATATGTATGACGAGATGACAAAATGTAAGGAGTTGTTCACGAAATATGGGGGACATAAACTTGCAGCGGGCTTATCCTTACCAGAAGAAAACGTGGAGATATTTCGACAGAAACTCAATGAGAACTGCCATCTTACAGACGAAGATTTTGAGGAAAAGGTATTGATTGATGTGCCAATGCCAATGGCATATGCAAGTTTTCACTTTATTGCCGAGCTTGAAAAGTTGGAGCCATTTGGAAATGGCAATCCCAAGCCGCAATTTGCACAAAAAAATGTTCAATTTATCAGTGGAAAACTGCTAGGGGCTAATCATAATGTTGGGAAATATACAGTTGCGGATGAGGAAGGCAGGCGATATGAGCTGATTTACTTTGGTGATATCGAAGCATTTCATACATATGTGGAGACAAAGTGTGGTGAGGGGGCACTGAATTATCTATATCGAATCCAACAAGGAACTTTGGAGGCCGTATCTGTTCCAATTGTGCTATCAGTGGTGTATTATCCAGATATTAATGAATATCGAGGAGCAGTGACATTACAGATGATTATGAAATATTATCAATAATTTTTTATATATGCAGTTGTAATTCAATTATTAAAAATTGCACAGATTTATCTTTTGTTAAGAAAAATAATGTTATTTTTATGAAATAAACACATTTTTGACACATTTATTGGGTATAGTAATAGACAGATAGTTGAAACA
>ERZ778515.348-NODE-348-length-40335-cov-6.919464_pt1 | contig 40335 bp, 33 predicted proteins | sample MGYA00510343_ERZ778515 | MGnify/ENA primary metagenome ERZ778515 (study PRJEB29527, sample SAMN07138965) | mouse gut metagenome | material: feces | host: mouse | place: China:Nanjing | collected 2016-01-25 ...
CCGCGTTCGAGCAGAAATGTGGCGTTGCGCGAATCGCGTACAAAAACGTTCCACTCTTCGGCATTGTCTGTCGAGTAGGGGACGACGTTAATCCTTCGCTTGTTGCCGTTCATGATTTCTCAGCTATTTAGTCGAAAGCGCCTTCTATGGACTCGCCTACGCTTTCCTCTACTTCGTCGTTTGCGAACTCGCTTTCGCAGAGATTAATCCCGGCCGGGAATTTAAAACGAGCCTCCTGGTTGTAGGGAAGGGTCTTGTCGGCATAGACACGTGAGATGTATTTGCCATAGATCGGCAGTGCCATAGCCGCACCTTGACCGTGAGCCATGCTGTTGAAGTGTATATATCGTTCTTCGCCGCCTACCCATGTGCCGGAAACGAGTTCGGGGGTAAATGCCATGAACCATCCGTCGGCGTTGAAGTTGGTTGTGCCTGTTTTGCCGCCGGTCTGTGCCGTAAGGTTGTAAGGTGGACGGCGCAGGCGGTTGCCCGTACCGCTGTCTACTACGTTCAGCAGGATGGAAAGTATGCGGTAATATCCTTTCATTGTTATCACCTCAGTCTGCGACGGTGCGAATTCACTGATGATGTTGCCGTTGGCATCGGCGATTGCGGTGACGAACATGGGATCGGAGCGCATCCCTCGGTTGGCGAAAGCGCTGTAGGCGGTAACCATTTCTTTGACCGACACTTCGCAGGGACCGAGGCATAATGATTTCACGGCCGGCAACTGGTTGGTTATGCCGTAGCTGTGCATGCGTTTGACAAGCTCGGCCGGACTGAGGCGGTCCATTATGCGGGCCGAAATCCAGTTGTTCGAGTTTGTGAGTGCCCAGCGCAGATCCACCATTTCGCCTATGCGTGCATGACCTGTATTACGCGGTTGCCAGATGCGTCCGTTCTCGTCGTATAGAGTCGGCTGCTCGTTGAGCATCTGTGTGCATGGGGTAAAGTCGTCGGTTTCGAGCGCGTAGGTGTACAGGAACGGTTTGATTGTCGAGCCGATCTGACGGCGGCCTGTCGATACCATGTCATACTGGAAAAAGCGGAAGTCGGGACCGCCTACGTATGCCTTTACAAATCCAGTCGACGGTTCCATCGACATGAAGCCCGTGCGCAGGAATGATTTTGTATAGAGTATGGAATCGCGGGGAGTCATGACAGTATCGACCGGACCTTCGTAGCTGAACACCGACATTTCTACGGGGGTGTTGAATTCCGTTTCGATTTCCGCTTCCGAGCGTCCGGCCACGCGGGCCACACGATGACGTTCGCTCTGCTTGATAGCGTTTGCGATAAGTTGCTTGCGGAGTCCGGCTGATAATTCGGCGGGATTTGATGAATATGGAGCCGTCGAAGAATTGCGTTTTTCGCGGAAGAAGGCTTTCTGGAGATCCTGCATGTGTTCTTGCACGGCCTGTTCGGCATAGGTCTGCATGCGGGAGTCGATGGTGGTGTATATTTTCAGTCCGTCGTTGTAGAGGTCATATTTTGTGCCGTCGGGCTTGCGGGTTTTCTCAATCCAGCCGAAGAGAGGGTTTGTAGCCCAGGCTATGGAGTCGTCGGTATATTTCTGTTTGTCCCAGGAGGGATAGTCCTGGCGTCTTGGCTTTTTTGCCGAGAGAATACGGCGCAGTTCTTCCCTGAAGTATGGCGCGAGGCCTTCTTTGTGGTCCACGCGGTGGAAGTCGAGCGTAAGGGGTTCCGCTTTCAGAGAGTCGAGTTCGGCGGAAGTGAGCATGTCGGCCTTGTACATTTGTTCGAGCACCACATTGCGGCGGGCGCGGGCACGTTCGGGTTTGCGCACCGGGTTGAAGTATGACGGATTTTTGACCATGCCTACAAGTGTCGCAGCTTCAAGGGTATTGAGATCCTTTGCGTCTTTGTTGAAATATACCTTTGCTGCCGACTTGATGCCTACTGCGTTATATAGGAAGTCGAACTGGTTGAGGTACATTTTCAGAATCTCTTCCTTTGAATAGAAACGCTCGAGTTTTATGGCGATCATCCATTCGATAGGCTTTTGTACTGCTCTGGCAAGAAATCCGCTGCTCGGCGGGGTGTAGAGCTGCTTTGCGAGCTGCTGTGTGATGGTTGAACCGCCTCCTGCGTTTTTCTGTCGCAGGATTACTGTCTTGATCATCGCGCGGGCCACTGCGCGTACGTCTATGCCGGAATGGTCGGCGAAGCGGGCGTCCTCGGTGGCTATAAGCGCGTCGACCATGGCCGGTGATATTTCTTCGAAGTCGGCATAAACGCGGTTGCCCGTATTGCGGAAATAACGTCCGAGTTCTTTGCCGTCGGCGCTGTACAGCACTGTCGCGAATTTATCCTGCGGGTTTTTAAGTTCTTCGATCGGAGGCATATAACCTATCACTCCGTTGTAGGCGAGCAGGAAGAAGCCGCCTAAGAAAAGAACGAAAACTACGAAACATATCCACATCCAGCGTATTATTGCGCGGGTGCGTGGTTTTAGCCCCGGTTTTGAGGCTCTTGTGTTATTTCGGGTGTTGGATGGCATTATCTGTTTTCTTTGTTTCAGAAAGCAAAGTTACAAATTTGTTTGCAAATTATGCTTGGCTGTTTTTTATAGTAGAGAGCGCAAGTAGTTTACGAGTTCGGTCCAGCGGTAGTGTGCGCCGCCGTCAGGTCCGCTTACAGCCGCTTGAACGGGCAAAGCGATGTCGCGCTCGTTCAGCATCACACGTACCAGAACATTTTCAGCCGTGGCGTCTTTTCCGGCCGGCTTCAGGAAGATCAGCTGCAGGTTGGAGGCCATGGGCGATATCCGGAAGTTGGCGTAGCCGTCGGCCAGCCGGGCGGGATCCGTGGCATCGGAATAACATCCGTCGAGGCGCAACAGGGCGGTCAGCGGGATTATGTTGCCGTCATGCCCGAAGCGGAGGCTGGCTCCGCGGCGGTTTCCGGCTATATAACTTTCGGCGGTTTCGACGATATTGCGCACAAGATTTCGAGCATTGGCTGTGTGGTGTCCTTTGGCGGGCGGATAAGATGAATTGCAGGCATAGAATTTAAAATTCGCGATCTGCCAGAGTCCATAGAGTTCTTCCGTAGTGAAAAATCCGAGCAGATCGACATCGGTTTCGCCGTTCTGCACATCGACGGCCATCCAGTAGAGATCTTCAAAAAAGGCGTCGGGATCGTTGGGCGCACATTCATATAATGCTTCTCCGCTTTCAGGGGAATATACGTTTGCTTTGAAAATCTGAGCTATAAGCCGATCGGGGTGCGTGTGTTCGTTGCGGAAGCGCAGATAGTCATTGTACCACGGACCTTTGTGAGAGGCATAAGGACCTGATTCGGGACTGTGGTAATTGAGGTAGTACATGTTGCGTTCCGACGATTCGCGCGGGACTGACAGATGGGGATATTTTTCTTTCAGACCTTCGATGAATGCGAACATCGAATGTGCGCAACGCATTACCGGTGTCGAAGCGGCGGTGACGGCAGAGGTTGTGTCGTTGAATACGGTAGGATAGTCGCTGGCAAGTCGCCGGGCTATGGCGCGGTGCTGGCGGCTGCCCAGAGGAGTCAGTTCGCCGCCGCGTCCGCGGGCTTCTTTCCACACCGAGTCGACAAGTAATTTAAGTCGCAAGCCTTCGGGAGTAAGACAGTCGGCCTCGGCTGCCATTTCCAGGCAGTCGGCTACGCGTCTGTAGTCATTGTCGCTGATAAGATAGCGGGAGCCGTGACGTCCGTAGTGGCTGACATAAAAGGCCTCGTATCCTTCCGGCGCGAGGCGTCCGTGTGTGATTTCATCCTCAGGATATGCAAAATATATACCTCCTGCGCGTTCGGGCCGTTCTTCTATGGACTCTTTGGCCGACTTTCCGGCTGTTGCTGCTGACGGGAATGACAGCAGGATTAGAAAAGAAAATATCGGAACGAGTATATTTTTGTTCATCGTGTTATGTTATTGTATTGTAGAGCCTGTTGCAGCATTACAAAAGTAGCTAAAATCGTCATATAGTGAAATTAAATCCTTAAATTTGTGCCGATATTATAATCGCATTAACAATTTTATGGAAAATAGTATGAAGAATCTGGCTATTTCTGCAATATCTGTTGCAGCTATCATTATCCTCATTATAGGAGCTTGTGTGGCTATTCCTTACTACAATGTATGGCAGCAGGAGATGTCCGGCCGTGCCGAGTTCGCAAAAGCTGAGCAGAATCGCAAGATACGGATTGAGGAAGCCAAAGCCAATCTGGAAGCCGAGAAGTTGAACGCTCAGGCGGAAATCGAGCGTGCAAAAGGTGCTGCCGAGGCGATACGCATAGAGAACGGCAGCATTACTCCTACTTATATTCAATATCTGTGGGTGCGTCAGCAGAACAACTTGAACAATAAAACCGTTATTTACATACCCACGGAGAACAACCTGCCTGTTCTTGAAGCTTCTCGCCTTCCGCTTGATGCCAAATGAATTGACTGAAAAAAATCTAAAATGACAAAAAAACAAAGACTGACAGGACTGACCGCTGCGGAAGTTCTGGAAAGCCGGCGTGTACACGGTGAAAACGTACTGACGCCTCCTGCGAAAAAATCACTTCTGCGCCGTTTTGCCGAGAAATTCGGCGATCCGCTGATTATAGTATTGCTTGTGGCCGGTGTGTTGTCGCTCGGCATTTCTTTTTATGAATATTACGGTTTGGGCGAAGACGCTACGGTCTTCTTTGAGCCTGTAGGAATTTTCGTCGCCATACTGCTTGCAACGGGACTCTCGTTCTATTTCGAGGTGAGGGCCGACAAAGAATTCGCCTTGCTGAACCGTGTCAACGATGACGAAGCCGTGCAGGTAATCCGCGACGGAAATATGACAGAGGTGCCGCGGCGCGATGTAGTGGTCGGCGACATTGTAGTGTTAAATACCGGCGACGAAATCCCTGCCGACGGACGCCTGCTCGAGGCGACGCAGCTCAACGTCGACGAATCGACTCTGACCGGCGAACCACTCTGTGCCAAGACTACTGATCCCGAGCAGTTCGACCCTGATGCGACTTTCGCCTCTGATATGGTGATGCGCGGCACAAAGGTAATGGAAGGTCATGGCGTGATGTCTGTTACGGCCGTTGGCGACGCTACCGAGAACGGCCGCGTATTCGAGGCCGCGCAGATTGACAATAGCGTAAAGACTCCTCTTTCGATACAGCTCGAAGGACTCGGACACATGATTTCCCGCTTCAGCTATCTGATAGCCGGGCTTGTCATTGTGGCTCGTATGATTGTTTATTTTACATCGGGCCACGCCGTCGCCGAGTTCGACTGGATGGGATTCGGCGCTTATTTCCTGCAGTCCTGCATGATTGCGGTGGCGCTCGTCGTGGTGTCGGTGCCGGAAGGATTGCCTATGGCTGTGACGCTGGCTCTTGCCTATTCCATGCGGCGTATGCTGCGCACCAATAATCTGGTGCGTAAGATGCACGCATGCGAAACGATGGGTGCGGCTACTGTGATATGCACCGACAAAACCGGAACACTGACTCAGAACCGGATGCAGGTATATCGTACCGATTTCTACGGATTGCCTGACGGAACTCTTCACTCGGGAGCTGACGACGGAAAGAGCCGGCTTATAGAGCTTGGGATAGCCGTCAACTCTACGGCCGAGCTTGACATGTCCGATCCTTCGGCGCCAAAAGCCATCGGAAATCCTACGGAAGGTGCGCTTCTGCTCTACCTTAACAGTCTTGGCGTCGATTACCGGCGTTTGCGTTCCGAGGTGAGTGTTGTCGAGGAACTGCCATTCTCCACCGAACGCAAATATATGGCTACGGTGGTCCGTGGCTCCGACGGCAGGGAATATCTTTTCGTAAAAGGTGCTCCGGAGATTGTCTACGGACTTTGTTCTGAATATCCTGACGGAGCCGACAAGGCTTCGGTCGAAGCTTTGTTGCTTAAATATCAGAACCGCGCTATGCGCACCCTCGGCTTTGCTTTCTGCGAATTGCCCGCCGGACATGCTCAGGTGATCGCCGACGGGCGTCTTGCCGGTGGCCTCAGTCTGAGTTTCCTTGGAGTGGCTGCGATCTCCGACCCCGTGCGTGCCGATGTGCCCGATGCCGTTAGGCAATGTACTGACGCGGGAATACGCATCATAATCGTCACCGGCGATACTCCCGGCACTGCCAAGGAAATAGCACGGCAGATCGGACTATGGAGCGATGATGCCGACAAGAGCGATGCAATTACAACCGGCCCTGAATTTGCCGCCGTGCCCGATTCGGAATTGCCGGAACTCGTAAAGCATCTTAAAATAATAGCCCGTGCCCGTCCCATGGATAAGAAACGTCTGGTCGAGGCTCTTCAAGCCAATGGCGAGGTTGTGGCTGTGACAGGCGACGGGACAAACGACGCTCCTGCATTAAAAGCTGCACAGGTAGGTCTGTCCATGGGCGACGGCACATCAGTGGCCAAAGAAGCCTCCGACATCACTATCGTCGACAATTCATTCACGTCGATCGGCCGTGCCGTCATGTGGGGGCGTTCGCTCTACCGCAATATACAGCGATTCCTGCTTTTCCAGTTGACAGTCAATGTGGTTGCATGCCTTGTCGTGCTGTGCGGTAATTTCATGGGCATGCAGTCGCCTCTGACAGTCACACAGATGCTGTGGGTAAATCTTATCATGGACACTTTTGCCGCCATGGCGCTTTCATCGCTGCCTCCGACATCCGATGTCATGAAGGACAAGCCCCGAAATCCGCAAAGCTTTATAATCAGCCGTGCAATGTGGAAGCAGATTATAGGCGTCGGTGTGATTCTGTTCGCAATCCTGATAGCTATCCTGTACTATTTTGAACATACCGACCTTACGAGCCTCGCCGATGTAGGACGGCTTGCAATCACTAAAGCCAACACCGGTCTGAGTTCATACGAGCTGACATTGTTCTTTTCCATATTTGTGTTCGTACAGTTATGGAACCTCTTTAACGCCCGTGCGTTTGAAAGCGGGCATTCCGCACTCGATTTGCGTAATTGCGGCGAGTTTCTGCTGATTGTGGCGCTTATTGCAGCCGGTCAGTGGCTGATAGTTACAATCGGAGGCCCCTTCTTCAGTGTCACACCCCTCAAACCCCTCGACTGGCTGATAGTCATCGCCTCCACATCCATCGTATTTTTGTTTGGAGAAATTACCAGATTGCTGACAAGACGTAAGAATTGAAGGATTAACATATAACCCCGTATTGGCGTCACCCGATAAACTCCGGTGACGCCTTTTTTGTTGACTCTACTCGTCCTGGCTGTTATTGTATTTTAACTTATGCGTGCCGTTTTATTGCCCGAGGTGCCGCTAATTTTGCCAATGAAAGTCAGAATGGCTTTCATTGAAACATATAAAACAGTCGGATATGTCATTCATTCTCGTTATTCTATGCGCCTTCGCTTGGTTAGGACAGGCTCTCAAAGACGGCGCCAACATTAACTGACACATATATACACTGATCCTATGCTTGGAATAATTCTTTGGGCGATATTGATAATATTCATCGCCGAATGTGCTTCCCCCTGTCTAATTGGGGTAATTCTTGGATGTCTGGCCGTTTATGGAGCCGTGTATTTCGGCATTATGTATCTCGTTGATAAAACCAAGAATAAACAATAAAGATAAATAGCTCTATAAAATAATCATCAGCCATGTCATTCTGGAATTTTCTCGGCAAGTTCGCTCTATTCAATATGATCTGCGACCTGTTTTCCGGCAGGTCTGAATCTAACCGGTTAGCACCATCTCAACCACAATGTAACTATATTCCCAATCCGGAATATGAAGCCCGCATCGAAGAACTGGAGCACGAGATAAGAGAGTCGGAAAGACGGATTGCTGAATATCAGAAAACAATCGACAGCAACCCTTCGGCCACTTCAGAAGATTACGATATCGATGAACTGCAAGACCGTATAGATGAACTTGAAAGCCAACTTGATGATTGCGATGTCATGTCAGACCGCTATGACCGTATTCAGGACGAAATAGACATGCTTCAGGATCGACTTGATGATATGGAAATTATTGAAGATATGTACGATGACTTGGATGACCTTCGCGAAGATCTGGATGACATGACCTTTTATAACGATGACGACTGGTAGCCGTTTTATTAAAAAACAATCTATTTATTTTTTTGTGTATATATTGCTATTTGTTGTTCAATTAAGTTTTTAGCAGTCGGATTTTTCTGATTCGTAAGTTTGGAGGTCGAAAATTATCCACTTATAACTTAGACACATGTTGCTATAAACTTAAAGTAACTTCCAAATTCCTGTTTTATCGCTACCTTCTCTTCTGATAATTCTTAGTTCTTTTAAGTTTTTTGTAGTTCTTTCGGCAGTTCTTATTGTTATCAAAAGAGCGCTGGCGATTTCAGCATGGGTTATTGATGGATTATTTTTAATAAGTTCTATGACTTTCTTTTGGGTTTCTGATAACTTTACACCGACATTTACACCGACATTTACACCGACATTTACACCGACATTTTTAGCGACATCGTTTTTTTCGGTTTCGCGGGTTTGTAAATCGAAGATGACTTTGACTGAGTTGATGCTTGTTTCAATGTGCATCGGACGGCTTGTTACCTCCTGCCATCTTTTGAGTTTGCGAAGGCCATAGCCAAGGTTTTCTGACAGGTGAGCCAGACGGAACAGCTTTGCGATTACCGGGTTACGAGGTTGGGACTCGAAATGGTTTTCCATTATGTCCAACGGCATCGGCATACCGCCGGGATTGAGAAACTCGATACGGTCGTCAAAAACATGTATGCAGCTACGGCGTGGGCTGAAGTGGTCGGCGTGAGCCATCTGATTCGCCATAGCCTCGCGGAGTATGTCGTATTCAGAGAAATCCTCTACCGACTGTCCACGCTCGTTTATGCCAACCATAGGAGTATTGACAAGAGTACGAAGGCGACGAAGGATAATACGGCTGGCTTCCCAAAGATTTTGTTGTTCCGGGATGCGGTAAGTATAATTGTTCGTCATGGCTTCCATGCCTGTGCCGGGTATCTCGACATAATCGGCACAGAATGTCGGTACGAAATTGAAAGTGTAAGGACTTTTGCCGAGCATTATAAGTCCACCGTATGTCAGCAGCCCGGAATGATCGGTTATACCAACGCCTTTGCAAAACTCCTCATCGCTTACGCTGTCAAGATGTGAAACCAAGCCCCAATGACGCACTTCGCCACGAAAATCTGTCAGCGCATCACGGTTGAGCATGTTGATATCGGTATCGGGGATGGATTTTTGCGACTGTACGCCGAATGACTGGTCACGTATCATCGACATTATTTCCTGTTGGGTAGCACGTTGGTCGCCACTACCCATACGTATAAATGTGTTTTCAAGAGATCCGAAATAAACCGGCTTGACTTCTGATGACGGCAGATAGAAAGCAATGATATGTTTGTCGTCTACCTCATAGCGATGAAGTGTTGCAAAGAGAGGTGTATTGAATTTCTTGGAGCGCAGTGTACAGAAGAAGTTTTGTTCGAGTTTCTCGATGTTATCTACACCGACAATCTCAAATGAACGCCCCGACTGCTTCACACCAAGTACAATCCAGCCGCCGGAGCAATTTGAAAAAGCACTGACGCTTTCCCAGATGTTCTTCGGTAAATCGGACTTTGCAGCCTTGACCTCGAAATCGTCCCACTCTATGTCGCGTAGCCTCGCTACGAGTTCTTCTTTCGTCATCACAAATGCAAAGTTAATCAACGATTGCCATTACTGCAATAGCCATCAGTGATTTAGAACGATTTAAGAAAAAACTTCATGCGTATGGGCAAGAGAGATATATCTATATATGCCCACGGAGTGTTCCAAGAGCCGGTGTTTTGAACCTTGGATTGAACCAGTCTACCCTTAAAGGGAACCGATGTATATGAGATGGTTGATATTTGTGGGAAAGATAGATTTTCTTTTGGGAAGGCCCGCTGTTACAAGGTTAAGCTGTTTATTGGAAAATAATCGCCATGATTCCGTTCCGGGGGATCATGGCGATTACAAAATGTGTGATCCATACTGGATTCGAACCAGTGACCTCTTCCCTGTCAAGGAAGCGCTCTAAACCAACTGAGCTAATGAATCGTATGTGCTGTGATCCGGATGCGACTCGAACGCATGACCGTCTGCTTAGAAGGCAGATGCTCTATCCAGCTGAGCTACCGGACCATCATGGCGCCGCCATTGCGGCGTCTGATTTTTTTGTGATGCAAAGTTAACTAAACCGCGGCTATCGTGCAAGTGCCGGTGTGCGATTTATTCTTCCGCACCGATGCCGACAGTGAGGTCGGGGTCGATCATGATGCGGCCGCAGTATTCGCAGACGATTACTTTTTTGTGCATCTTGATTTCAATCTGGCGCTGTGGGGGGATGCGGTTGAAGCAGCCGCCGCAGGCGTTGCGGTCGACGGCTACTATGCCGAGTCCGTTGCGCGCATTTTTACGGATGCGTTTGAATGCCTGAAGCGTCCGTTCGTCGACAAATGCCTCGAGCGCTTTTGAGCGTGCTATGAGATTTTCTTCTTCCTGACGCGTTTCGCTGATGATGTTGTCGAGGTCGGCTTTCTTCTCGCCGAGGATATGGAGCTGGTCGGCTATTTTTTCTTCGGTTGCCTTGATTTCGTTCTCGCGGGCTTCAATGGTGCGGCCGAGGTCGCCTATGATTTTTTCGGCGAGGGTTATCTGAAGGCTTTCGTATTCGATTTCCTTGGTCAGGTTGTCGAATTCGTGGTTGTTGCGCACGTTGTCGAGCTGCTCTTTGTAGCGGGCGATAAGCATCTGTTTGTTCTCGATCTTGTTGCCTTGGGCTACGCGCTGGGCATTGAGATCCTCGATTTCGTGACGGTAGTTTTCGATGCGGGTATTGAGTCCGGCGAGGGTGTCCTCAAGATCTTTCACTTCGTTGGGAAGTTCGCCGCGGATGTTGCGGATACGGTCTATTTCGGACAGGATGGTCTGAAGTTCGTAGAGCTTTTTGAGGCGTTCCTCAACGGAGAGGGGAGCCTCTGTTTTCTTTTCTGTTGCCATTTTTTTACAGATATTTTACCGGATTTTTGTCTGTTTCGGAGTAATAGACTGCAAAGTTAGGAAATTTTTTTGTAAGAACGTGATAAAAAATGTCTTTTGCGCAGTTTTCGGTTTCATAATGACCGGCATCGACCACAACGATATCGTCGGCATAGGTGCCGAAGTCGTGGTATCGTATGTCGGCGCTGACATATACCTGTGCTCCGAATCCTATCGCTGCAGGAATGAATTCACCGCCGGAACCTCCGCAGCATGCTATGCGCCGCACGGTGGCGTCGGGATCGGGCAGGGCGGAATGGCGGATGCAGCCGCAGCCGAATGTAGCCTTGACGTGGTCCAGAAACGCACGCATTGTCATAGGCTCATTCATAAGGGCATAGACGCCAAGACCCTGTCGGGCGTGTGCGGCCGGTGCCAGTGCGGTGGATTCGATGCTGATCCTGTGGCCGTCGGGGCTGTCGGCGAGGATGTCGGTCAGCCTGCGTCGGTTTTGCCGTGACATGACAGCCTCGATGCGGGTCATCGGACGATTGATTGTTATGCTTTCCGGTATGTCGCCGAAACCGTCGCCCTCAGGGAGTGCTGAGTGAAGTGTGCTTGCGCTGATGTCGTAGCGGGAGAGGACGGCATCGCTTCCCGGTTCGGGTTGTGTGCCGAGGTCGAAGATCAGCATACGCACATGGTCCGCCATGTCGGGCGGAACAGTCACGCTCACCCGTTCCTGCTTTTCGTCGGCAGGGTCGAGAGCCTCGACAGGTGTGGCGCCGAGCATCGATGTCATTGTGTAGGAGATGCCTCCTTCGGCGCTGTCGAGGGAGGTGTGGCTTGAATATACGGCGATGTCCGCACGGATGGCGGCGGCAACCGCACGCTGTACGGGGCTGTCGCCGGTCAGCGATTTAAGCCCTTTGAATATCAGCGGGTGGTGCGATACAACCAGATTGCAACCTCGGCGTACTGCTTCGGCTATAACATCCGTATTGACATCGACTGCCAGAAGAACTCCCGTGCAGGTGGCGCTGCGGTCGCCCGTCTGCAGGCCGGTATTGTCCCATCCGGCCTGCAGGTGTGGCGGCGCTATGGATTCAATAGCCTTTATTACTTCGGCTATCAGCATATCGTTTTTATTTTTCAGGTTTCACAATCGCCAGATCGAGTTCATCGAGCTGTTTTTGGTCGAGTGCTGCGGGAGCGTCGAGCATTACGTCGCGGCCGGAGTTGTTCTTGGGGAATGCTATGCAGTCGCGTATGCTGTCGAGTCCGGCGAACAGCGATACCCAGCGGTCGAGTCCGTATGCGAGTCCGCCGTGAGGGGGAGCGCCGAACTTGAAGGCGTTCATCAGGAAGCCGAACTGCTCCTGTGCTTTTTCAGGCGTGAAGCCGAGAATTTCGAACATTTTTGCCTGAAGCTCGCTGTCGTGGATACGGATTGAGCCGCCACCTACTTCTACACCGTTGATAACCATGTCGTAGGCGTCGGCGCGTACGGCTGCCGGGTCGGTGTCGAGCAGATGTATGTCCTCGTCTTTGGGATGGGTGAACGGGTGGTGCATGGCCATAAGGCGCTGCTCTTCATCGCTCCATTCGAACATGGGGAAGTCTACCACCCAGAGGCATGCGAACTTGTTCTTGTCGCGCAGGCCGAGCTGGCGGCCCATTTCGAGGCGGAGTTCGCAGAGCTGCTTGCGTGTGCGCATGATGTCGTCGCCGCTGAGAATCAGGATAAGGTCGCCGGGTTCGGCTTCCATGGCCTTGCGGAGTTCCTGAAGGACTTCCTGGCTGTAGAATTTGTCGACCGACGATTTGACGTTGCCGTCGGCTTCTACGCGGGCATAGACCATGCCTTTTGCCCCGATCTGGGGGCGTTTGACATATTCGGTGAGGGCGTCAAGCTGTTTGCGGGTGTATGTTGCCGCACTCTTGGCGCAGATGCCTCCGATGTAGGCGGCATTGTCGAACACGCTGAAACCATGTCCTTTGAGTACGTCCATCAGTTCTACAAAACGCATGCCGAAACGTATATCGGGTTTGTCGCTGCCGTAGTATTTCATTGCGTCAGCCCAAGGCATGCGGATGAAAGGTTCTGTCAGTTCGATGCCGCGGATTTCCTTGAACAGGTGCTTTGCCATTCCTTCGAACAGTTCGATTACGTCGTTCTGCTCGATGAAGCTCATCTCGCAGTCGATCTGCGTGAATTCGGGTTGGCGGTCAGCGCGCAGGTCCTCGTCGCGGAAGCATTTCACAATCTGGAAATAGCGGTCCATACCCGACACCATCAGCAACTGTTTGAGAGTCTGCGGCGACTGGGGCAGGGCATAGAATTGTCCGGGATTCATGCGCGATGGAACCACGAAATCGCGTGCCCCTTCAGGGGTGGAGCCGACGAGCATGGGGGTTTCTATTTCGAGGAAACCTTTGCTGTCGAGGTAACGGCGCACTTCCATTGTCATGCGGTGGCGCAGTTCCAGATTGCGGCGCACGGGGGCGCGGCGCAGGTCGAGATAGCGGTAGCGCATGCGCAGGTCGTCGCCTCCGTCTGATTCTTCCTCGATAGTAAACGGCGGAACTTCGCTGGGATTCAGAATTGTCAGCCGGTCGGCGATTATCTCGATGTCGCCTGTGGGCAGATTCGGATTTTTGGCGGTGCGTTCGGCTACGGTACCGCTTACCTGCACTACGAATTCGCGTCCGAGGTGGTTTGCGGCCTCGTTGAGGTCTGCATCGTGTTCGATGTTGAATACGACTTGTGTCAGGCCATAGCGGTCGCGCAGGTCGACGAAAGTCATGCCGCCCATTCTGCGGGTGCGCTGCACCCATCCGGCGAGGGTCACGGTCTTGCCGGCATCGGCTATGCGGAGTTCTCCGCAAGTGTTGGTTCTGAACATTATGTGTATGTTGTTTGGTTTATTGTCGGTAAGTTTTTCTTCAACCGACAAAGGTACGAAACAATCGCAGAAAAGTCAAATTTATGTTTTTTGTCTTCTGAATTGGAGCGGACTACAACCTACGGCGTCGCGGAAGTATTTACAGAAGAAAGAAGGATTCGGAAAGTGCAGTTCATCGGCAATCCGGCGTACGGAGTACATGCCGGACAGAAGCATGGCTTTGGCATCAAGGATTATGTAGTCGCTGATTATGTCGGCAGGATAACGGCCGCTGATGTCTTTTACAACTTTCCCAAGATATTTGCTTGTGACGCAGCATCTGTCGGCATAGAACTTCAGGCCTCTATTTTGTTTGTAGTTGATGCTTACTTCATCCAGAAAGCGCCGGTATAGTTGTACCGCTCTGCTATCCTTTCCGTCAGGCTTTGATTTTGCGGATGGCAGGGAACTTGCAACAAGCGCAATCATTGTTTGTATGCTTGAATAGAAGGCTTCGGAGCGCATTTCAAAGTCGGGTTCTATCTGCCATTGTCGAAGCATACGGCATAAGCTTGCGAGAGGTTCTCTGAATGATTCGCGAAGCTTACGCTGTAAAGGATGAACTCCCATGGCGATCATGAACTTGCCTGTGTCTGACGATATGTATTTGTCGATGCCGCTGGAATCGCTGACGCAGAAAATCACTGTCCGGCAATCTTCGGAAAAAGAGAGCGCTGAGATAATTGTCCCGCTCAGACACAGGAATATATCCCCGGCGGAGAGTGTGTAATCCCTTAGGTTCGCAGATATTCCGATTTCTCCCTTGTGGCAATATATACCGACAGCGAAATGTAGTTTTGCCGGAAGGCGGCCGAACATGTCGGATGGGAACCGCTTTACGGAGTTGTCTGAGTCCAGGTTGTCGTATATGTTTATTGATTCGTTTATTGCCCGGAGGCCGCTTCCGGACGGCATCATGGAAAACAGGAAATCGGATATGATATTATCCATAGCTATCGTATTTGAGTACAAAAATACGTATAAAAAAGCATATTATTCTGTTTTAATCTCTCGCAATCGTGCTTTTGGCGAAAAATAGAACATAAGATGCGTAACATTGGTAATGTGTAGCTCTTGATGTTTTAAGAAATTTGCACCGGAAAAAGTTATCGAATTATGAATCGTTACATGTCAATACTGATTGTCGGTGCGGTGGCGTTTATAAGCTCTTGTGCCGACAGCGAATCAATGGAGCAGGGCTGTCGCAGCGTTGTTACCACTCGACCCTGCGTGGGTAATATGGATGAATTAAAGGTATTTTCGGGTGTGGTGCGAGAGAAAGCCGGTATAAACTTGGGCTTTAAGACACCGGGACAGCTGGAACACATATACGTAAAGGAGGGCGATTATGTCAGCCGCGGACAACTGTTGGCCCGCCTTGATGATAGCGACTACCGTCTTGGTGTCGAAGCGGCAGAAGCACAGTATGACCAATTGAATAATGAACTGCAGAGGATGAGGGTGCTTTTTGAGTCAAAAAATATTTCGGCAAACGATTATGAAAAAGCTGAGTACGGCTTGAAACAGCTCGCAGTTCAGTTGCAGAACAGCCGGAATAAGGTTGAATACACCGCATTGACCTCTCCTGCTGACGGCTATATAGAAAGTGTGAATTTCGAGGTGGCGGAAATGGTGGATGCCGGGACTCCGGTATTCAAGCTTATCACCTCCGGTCCGGTTAAAGTTGAACTCGGTGTTCCGCATTCACTTTATGAACGACGCACTCATATTAAAGACATAACAATACGCAGTGCAGGGCAAGAGATACATGCCGAAATGATGAGTATGCTTCCGAAACCTGACGCGACACATTTGCATAAGACGCTCCTGTCGGCAGATAGTCCTGTGTTAAGTCCGGGAAAAAATGTTGAGGTAGTATTTCGTATTGCCGGAGAGGAATCGGATGTCGTAATGGTTCCGGCGGGAGCTGTAGTGTACAAAGAGGGACGGACGTGGGTCTGGGTTCTTTCTTCGGACTCTACTGTATGCCGCAGGGAGGTGTCGTTAGGCGATAATCCTGTAGCAGGAAAAATTGTGGTGGAAAGCGGACTTGACGGTAGTGAAGAAATTGTGCGTGCCGGGGCCAATTCGTTGGACGACGGTGAGAAAGTAATAGTGGTTGAACCAGTAAGCAGTACTAATATAGGAGGGCTGATCTGATGTGGTTGCAGAAATTCACGGAATATTTTGTAAACAGGCCTACGATATTCTGGAGTTTGATGGCCGCTATAATCATAGCCGGCATCATATCATTCTCCATGATGCCGAAATTGGAGGACCCTGCTATATGTGCCAAACAGGCCAATGTGGTTGCCATCTATCCCGGTGCCTCAGCTCATGAAGTTGAGCTGAAACTTGTAAAGCCGGTCGAAGACAGGCTGCGGACCTTGCCGGATGTCAAGGAAATACGTTCCGAAGTGTCAGCCGGAATGGCTATAATCACAGTGGAGTTCGAGATGACCGTGCTCAACGAAGAACTCGAACAGCATTTCGATCTGCTTCGCCGCAAGACTACGGAGGCTAAGCTGACGCTTCCTGCCGGAGCTATGGATCTGATCGTTGTCGACGATATGATGGATACATACGGGATCTTTTATGCTTTAAAGTTCGATGGCTACAGTTATTCCGAGGCAGACAGATATGCGCAACATCTGCGTAATGCGCTGTTGGCTGTTCCGGGAGTTAAACGTGTAAACATTGCGGGTGGACGCACGGAGCAGATAGATGTGATTCTGTCGAAGGACAAGCTCGCCCGTAACGGTTTTATCCCGTCGCAGATAATGATTCAGATGCAGAACCAGGGAAAGGTTGCCGACGCGGGAAAGATCGATGTGGACGGCCGGCGCGTGAGTCTTCGCGTGAGTGATGGCCTGACCGATGAGTCGGATGTTGCCGATATGCTTATAAAAGATGCCTCAGGGCGTCCTGTGCGTCTGGGTGATATAGCGGAAGTCCGTCGTGCATACAAGGAACCGCAGACCGGAGCTTTCTTTGTCGATGGCGAAGCGGCCCTGGCAATATGCGTGGCGCTTGAAGATAACGTGGTTGTGCCGGACGTAGGTAAGATTGTGGATAAGAAGGTAAATGCAATGATTGCCGAAATGCCTGTCGGTTTCAGCATGGAGAAGATATTTTTCCAGCCCGATAAAGTGGATTCGGCGATCAGTACTTTCCTTGTCAATCTTCTGGAATCGGTACTGATTGTAATAATCGTTCTTGTTTTTGCGATGGGCTTTAGAGCCGGCGTTATTATCGGTCTGGGGCTTGTGCTGACCATTGCCGCCTCATTCCCGATTTTGTTGACTCTCGGCACGACTCTCCAGCGCATATCGCTCGGAGCTTTTATAATAGCTATGGGCATGCTCGTGGATAATTCCATCGTTATTATGGATGGTATCCTTGTCGATAAGAAACAAGGCTTGCCAATGAAAGAATATCTCTATGGAATAGGCCGCAGGACCGCATGGCCGCTGCTTGGCGCCACTGTTATAGCAGTGGCAACATTCCTTAGCCCCTACCTGTCGCCTGACACGGCGGGAGAATACTGTCGTGATCTTTTTCTGGTATTGTGCGTCAGTCTGTTGATGAGTTGGCTGTTGGCCTTGGTGCAAGTGCCGATGTGTGCCGGATCATGGCTTCCGAAAAATAGTGCCGGGCCGGAAAAAGAAAGCCGGGTATACGGTTCGCGCATACACAGAGCCGTAGGCAAATCTTTGTCTTTTATGATAGATTGGCGTAAAACGACTATAATAAGCAGCATTCTTGTCCTTGTGGCTGTTATATTTTCCGCTACAAAAGTGAAAAACCTGTTTTTTCCCGATTTTGATTATAAGCAGTTTATAATTGAATATACAATGCCGCCCCAGACTTCGCCGGATTGTGTCCGTGCTGATCTGATGGAAATTATGGCAAGCCTTGATTCTATTCCCGAGGTCAAGCGCGTGGCCATGTCTATGGGTTCGGCTCCGGCTCATTATTGCCTTGTCAGGCCTATGACCAACGGTGGCGACAATTATGGTGAACTTATGGTGGATTGTGCGGATTTCAAGACCGTGAACGCTCTGATAAAGGATATCAAACCGAAACTCAGACAGCAATATCCTGATGCTTATATACGCTTCCGTAAGTATAACTTTTCGGTCGCTACGTCGCATCCTGTCGAGGTGCGTTTTTACGGTCCCGATCCGGCTGAACTGAAGCGGCTTGCCAAAGAAGCCGGGGAGATAATGAAACGTAGTCCATATATTGACCGTTACTCTGTGCGTGACAACTGGCAGTCTATGGGCAAGCGTTATGTGGCTGATTTTGAACAAGCCGATGCTTTGAAAGCCGGACTTAGCCGGGGGAATGTGGCCGATGCCATGCTCGCCGCTACCGACGGACTCCCTGTAGGAGTGGTGAATGATGATGACAATATGCTTGTGGTTAATCTGAAAGTGCGGAATGAAGATGGCTCAATGATTGATGATATAAACGATATTCCGGTCTGGTCGATGATGAATGTCAGCTTCGATCCCGAGAAAATTCCGGATATTATGAGCGGAGCCGCATCAGTGGATGACTTGCGTGACAATATGTTCGTAGCACTGCCGATGTCATGTGTTACAAAAAATGTGCGTGTCGACTGGGAAGAGCCTTTCGTTTTTCGCGTAAATGGAGTCCGCTCGATAGAGGTGGAAGCAGATCCGAACACAGACATATATGAGGGAACGGTTGCAAAAGCCGTATCCGATATCGAGGACGACATAAAATCCATCCGCCTCCCTGCGGGATATACTATGGAGCTGGCCGGAGAGTCCAAAGTACAGTTCGATGCAACAGGAAACATAATCAGATATCTGCCGATTACTATTTTTATAATATTGGGCATACTGTTGCTGTTGTTTGGCCGTTGGAAGCTGGTATTGCTTATTCTTACATGTTTGCCATTTGTGTTTTTGGGGATAATACCGGCGCTTCTTGTATTCCGGCAACCATTTACATTCATGGCCATAATAGGACTTATGGGGCTTATAGGCATGATGGTGAAAAACGGAATAGTGCTTGTCGATGAGATAAACCGCCTTCAGCGGGAAGAGAACAAGACGCCCTATGAGTCAGTCATAACAGCCACGGTTTCCCGTGTCCGGCCTGTAATAATGGCTTCTCTTACGACAATACTCGGTATGGCTCCCTTGATTGCCGATCCAATGTATGGCTCTATGGCGATCTGTATAATGGCAGGTCTGACTATGGGAACGGTGATAACGTTGCTATTGCTGCCGGTATTCTATTCAGCATTTTTTAATGTCAAAAAACAGTAAAACGATGAAAAGATTTGTCATTGTCTTGATCCTGCTGCTTTGTGCATCTGCTGTTTATGCCGGTGGAGCGCTGACTCTGGACTGTTGCCGTGATATGGCGCTTGAACATAGCAGGACATTGCGTCAGGAATATAACAAAGAGAAGAACGCCGTATATGACCTGCAGATCGCCCGTTTGCAGCGCCTCCCGATGTTTGATGGCTCGCTCATGGGCGTGTATATGAAAGATCAGGAGTTGATGGAGGGTACGACAATACAGATGCGAGGCATGTATACAGCCGGGATAAACGTAACTTTACCTGTTTATGCCGGCGGACGAATAAGTGCCGGCATAAAACTTGCAGGAATTGCGAAGGATGCGGCGGCACTTCAGATACGTAAGGCCAAGGACGCCGTAGTGGCAGAGGTCGACAATTGTTATTATACTCTGCTTGCGGTGCGTGAGAAGGTGAAAATGCTTGAAGCATATAGCAGACAGATGGAAGGACTCTATGATATGGTGGAGCTGAGCGTGCGTGCGGAACTGTCGACAGAAAACGATCTTTTACGCATCGATGCAAGACGTACCGAGATAGAGTATCAGAAACAAAAAGTACGCAATGGCGAGAATCTTTGCCGTATGGCATTGTGCAAGGCGGTAGGCCTGCCTCCGGACACAGACATTGAACTGGCCGACACACTTCTTGTTGTCGCTCCCCCGCAGGATTTGAGTGAAGATTTCTCTCAGCGCCCTGAGCTGGGTTTGCTATCGCAGCAGGTCGCAGCCTCGGAAGCGCAAGTGAAGATGGCGCGTTCGGCTTATCTTCCCACTATAGCGCTTGCAGGCGGATACAGCTACTACGGAAATATAAAGATGAAAGGGTCAACGATGCTCCCTGACGGTACGCCATATCAGTACACGAACAAATTCCGGGACGGGATTCCATTGGTGGCTCTTTCGGTGAATATCCCTATCTGGCATTGGGGTTCCGAAATAAAGAAAGTGAAAAAATCGAAGTTGGATCTGGAGAATTCACGCTTGGCACTTGAGGAAAATACGGAACTGATGAGCATGGAGGTATGTCAGGCTGTTCAGAATCTGACAGACGGCTACGCCATGATCCGGACGGCAGAACTCGGATTGCGGCAGGCTGAGGATTCACGGCGTATAATGCGCTGTAAGTTCGATGTCGGATTTGCCACTCTTACCGACATGCTTGATGCCGAGGCTCAATGGAGTCAGGCACGGGCCAATCTGATTGAAGCGCAGGCACAGCAACTTATCAATAATACGGAATACTTGCGCGTGACAGGACGTTTGCGTTATTCCGCACGATAAGTTCCGGTAAATATTTGCGCTTTGTGCCCAAAACGGTTAAATTTGCGCTGTTTTGTGAAATAAAACATACGATATGTCGAAAAAAGCGCAATTCGCCACTAAGATAGGACTTGTGGCCGCTACGGTCGGTTCGGCCGTCGGGTTGGGTAACGTATGGCGTTTTCCTGCCGAAACACAGAGTAATGGCGGAGCGGCGTTCCTGCTGCTGTATGTCGGCTGTGTCCTGCTGCTGGGAATCCCGGTGATGCTTGCCGAATTTTCGCTCGGACGTGCCGGGCGTTCGGATGCTATAGGAGTTTTCCGGCGTCTGTCGCCCGGAAAAGCCTGGTGGCTTGTCGGCGCATTGGCGATTCTTACGTCTTATCTGATTTTGAGCTACTATATGGTTGTGGCCGGATGGACGCTCGAATATCTTTTTGAAACCCTGTCGGGAGGATTGTATTCCGATGCTCGGGGAGCCGGAAGCGGAGCCGTGTTTGCCGGGAAGATGGCGGATTTCATATCGTCGGATACGGAGCCGCTGGTGTTTACGGTCCTTGTTATCGCTATAAACGTGGCCATACTTATAGCCGGGGTGCAGAAAGGAATAGAGAGGCTGTCGAATGTGCTGATGCCATTGTTGTTCCTGATACTGCTGGCCTTGTGTGCGGTGACCTTGCGTTTGCCCGGGGCGGCCGACGGCCTTGAGTTTTTCCTTGCTCCCGATTTTTCGAAAATAACGCCGGCCGTATTTATAAACGCTTTGGGACAGGCGTTTTTCTCGCTAAGCCTGGGCATGGGCATTCTTGTGACCTATGCCGCATATTATCCGTCGCATACGAAACTCGGTCGTACCGCCGGTATCGTTTCGCTGATGAGCCTTCTTGTTGCGGTTCTGATGGGGCTGGTGATTTTTCCGGCGGTCAAGACATTCGGACTCGACCGCGAGTCGCTCGAAGGAACAACACTTGTTTTCGTGACATTGCCCGAGGTGTTCTCGCGCTTGCCTTTGTCGGAACTTTGGTCCGCGCTTTTCTTTGTCCTGCTTTTCGTGGCGGCTGTCACATCGACTGTTTCCATCGCCGAGGTGTCGGTATCCTGCCTTCAGGACCGTTTCGGCATGAGCCGCCGTAAGGCTGTGCTTGTGTCCTTGACGCCTCTGTTGCTGTTCAGCGCTCTGAATTCGCTGTCGTTCGGCTCGTTGTCGGAGTTCAGGATAATGGGAATGACGATTTTCGAATTCCTCGATAATTTTACCACCAATGTGCTTTTGCCTGTCGTGGCTATAGGCGTCTGTGTCTACATGGGCTGGTTCTCGCCACGGGGCCTGCTCGCCCGCGAACTTGGCAACTACGGCAGTCATCGTTCGCGAGTCACCGGAGCGGTGCTGTTCATAATACGCTATGTGGCTCCCTTGCTGATCGCGCTTATTATGATTTCGAACTTTGTATGATCTGAGCCGGGATGATTGCAAAGAACAGAAAACGACTTGACAGTCGGCTTTTGAGCGGACTGCTGATTGTGATTGCCCTTGCAGTGCTGCTCCGCCTCGGCTGCTCGCTCAAAGAACAGAAAATTGCGCGAGAGTCCGACGCGGCTGCCGTGGAGCGAGCCGATTCTATTGAACAGGCGCTACGCGAGATAAATCGCGATTTTCCGGACAGGCAGCGTGACTCTGTCCGAAGCGTTCCAAAAACTAAAAAGAACAAACAGCGAAGGCAGCCGCAGCAGCGGTCTTTTCTCGACGAGGAATTACCGGCAAGCGGCAGCGGAGATTAATCGGCCGGAGCATCGTCGCCCCCGAACTGACGCAGGTATTCGTCGCAGGTAGCAACCAGTTCGTCGTACCATTCGCGCCCGAAACGCCTGACAAGCGGCCCTTCGAGGAAACGGTAGGCGCGCAATCCCAGCTTCCGGCCCAGTACTTCGGCGCAATGGCAGATTTTCCACCGGTGCAGGTTGACAGCCGTGAATTTTTCGTATTCTTTGATGCGGACAGGGTATAGGTGGCACGAAACAGGCTTGCAGAAATCAATGCGCCCTTCACGGTATGCTTTTTCGATGGCGCAATGGCACATGCCGCCTGCGCCGTAGGTCGTGAACACGCAGTTGCGTCCTTCGACAATGCCGGTGACAAGGTCGCCTTCGCTGTCGACATAGCTTATTCCGTTTTCCTCTATCTCGCGGCGGGCGGACGGCAGAAGGTCATCCCATATTTCCGGCAGTATCTCTTTGATTTTTTCAACTTCAGCCTCGGTGACCGGAGCGCCGGCATCGCCTTCTATGCAGCATTGTCCGAGGCATTTGTCGAGATCGCAGCAGAAAAAGCGCTCGACAAGGTCAAGGCTGACAAGGGTGTCTTGTATCTGTAGCACGTCTTGTAATAGTCTTTAATGGTCTGAAACTGTTGTGCCGACGCCTATAAGGCGATCGTAACGTTCGCCGCGGCGACGGTGGTACACTTTCACCAGATAGTCGTTTACAGTCTGATATTTGTCGCCCTCGATTACCGAGGTATAGCCGCGTCGGGCGTCGGGCGGTACGGCAAGGTACTGGTAGTTGTATGCTCCTTGCTTCAGGAGCAATGCCCGCTCGTATCGTCCGGTCGCATTGTTGAAGAACATCTGCGAAGCGGGGTCGAAACGCCGCTGAACCATGTCGCCGTCAAGAAAAATCATCAGTCCGGGCGTTTCGGGATAATCGAGAGAGAAATGTACGACGCCGTAGTCGGCTTCGGTGTCGCTGTCGGAGGAATTGTATTCGCGTATGACGAATCCGCCGTGCTGGGTGCTGTCGTACAAATACGGTTCGCCTGCGCGCGATTGGTCCTCGGCCAGGCGGAAATGGTAGTAAGGCGAGGCATATCCGATATCGTCCACGCCCATACCGGGGTATTCGGTGCTTACTATCTCGAAGCGCCGGTATTCGTTGCCGGCATCGAAGATCAGGGGGCGCAGATGCTCGAATATTGCTTTTGTTCCGGCTACGCGCAGCGGTTGGCGCACGGCTGCTTCATTGTCGAGGCGGCCGTTCTGCTGTACGACCACAAGCAGGTCGTTGAAAGGATCGTCGACGGCTGCGCGTTCGGTGTCGACAATAACGCTTACCTGTTGGTGGGAATTGTTGAAATCCACATCTGTGCGCGGGCTTACGTCGGCAGCCACCGGCGCCGTCTGCTCGCTTACCATGAAGCGGCATTGCACCACCGTGGAATCGGGCGCGTCTTCGGGATATATTTTCAGCAGGTAATTGCCGGAGATCAGAGGCTTCGTCTGTTCGTTGGGGATAGTCAGCGAATAGTGGACATAATGGGTCGTAGTGGCCTGCGAGTAGTCGAAGTTGTCGATAGTGCCTTCATTGAAGCCGTCGATGAATTCCGAGTCCACAAGGCCTGAGGGCTGCCATGTCGCCGTGCAGTGCGTCAGGGAATAGCGGAAATATTCGCGGTCTTCGGCCAGATGGTCGAAGTCGATTCGTATGCGGTCGGGCGAGTCGAGCAGTATTATGGGAGGCCCGAACCGTGCGCCTTCCGGCCGTATCTGCAGGCTTCGTATGCGGTCGTTGAATATGCCTGTCATTGTGTCGGCGGGTCTTGAGGCCGATACGGCAGATGCCATGACCGCGATTACGGTAAACAATATATACCGCATCCTGCTCATTCTTCAATCCATTTTATGGGTTCCCGCCCGTTGGCCGCGAGATATTCGTTCGCTTTGATGAAATGGCCGTTACCGAAGAATCCGCGATAGGCCGACAGTGGTGACGGATGCGGCGATGTCAGCACCAGATGGCGGTTGCGGTCCACCAGAGCGCCTTTGCGTATGGCGTATGAACCCCACAGCATGAAAACAAGGTGCTCGTGGCCGTAATTCAGTGCTTCTATTGCCGCGTCGGTGAAGCGTTCCCAGCCATGTCCCTGATGTGAGCCTGCACGATGTGCTTCCACAGTCAGGGTGGCGTTTAGCAGCAGTACCCCCTGACGTGCCCAGCGGCTAAGGTCGCCGCTTTGCGGCATATAGTCTGGACGTCCGTATTCAGTTCCGATTTCCTTGTATATGTTTATCAGGGACGGGGGGAGTTCTATGCCCTGTCGTACCGAGAAGCAGAGTCCGTTGGCCTGTCCGTCGCCGTGGTAGGGATCCTGTCCGAGTATTACCACTTTCACGCGGTCGAAAGGGCAGGCGTCGAAAGCGGCGAATATTTCTCGTGCCGGAGGGAAAATACGGGTACGCGAATACTCGTTTTTTACAAAAGCCACAAGTTCGGCGAAATATTCCGACTCCCATTCCCGGGAGAGGGCGGCATTCCAGTTTTCTTCTATTTTTACCTTCATTATGACAGGGGCATGTAGTGTGCCGGAACCCGGCACATTTGATTTTTTGCACGTAAAGCTGTTGCAAAACTACAAAAAAAAGATTACTTTTGCAGTGAAATCCGGTATAAAAGGTGTTACCGGTTACATGCACCCGTATTTCAATGGATAGAATAAAGGATTCCGGTTCCTTAGATTAGGGTTCGATTCCCTACGGGTGTACTTGGCGCCGCCTCCGATAGTTTGTCGGGGGCGGTTCTGTTTTTTTGCTCCATCATTTTCTCCGCCCGGGCGGCCGCGCGTTCGGCGAGGCGGCGCTCTTTCGCGCTTTTGATGCGGTACTCTTCCGGAATAGGCTCGGTATTCTTGCGGCGCATATAGCCGAGCTGCAGCCTCCGTGTGCTCAGTATTTCGTGCGATTCGAACATTTCCATGTCGAACAAGCCGAACTGCACCAGATACCATATATCTTCATCCACATTGCTGCACGGGCGCCCGGTCATGCGTCCCACTTCTTTCAGCAGGCTGTCGTCGTAATGCACATAGCATCCGTTGCGGCGTATTATGGTCATAATGCTGATGTAAGTAAGAATTGCATTCTGTTGTCCGGTGATTATAAGGTTACGGACAGCTTCGGATTCGAGAAATTCGGTGGTGAGATTCAGTGAGATGGATTTCATAGAGATTAGAGATTTAAAGATGAGAGATTAGAGATGTGTTCCCGATGCAAAGTTAATGCGCCCGCGTCCGCATCCGACGCCAAAATAACACTCAGTGTGATTTAACATTTATGCAGTGTCCGGCGTAAGCTCCGGTAATTCTCTGCGTGACAGGGCGCTTGCCGAGAAAAAGACCGGTGCGGGCGCCTTATGCTTTTCTGCAAATCCGAAAATAATTCGTACCTTTGGCTTTGCAATAGCTATATGTATATTGAATTATGGCAGATAACTCCCTACTTGAGCGCCTTGACGGAATCGAGGCCCGTTTTGAAGAAATAAGCACTCTTATAACCGACCCGGCTGTCATTGCCGACATGAAGCGCTACGTGCGTCTGACCAAGGAGTATAAGGAGCTTGAAAAGCTTACGGCTACCACACGCCGCTACCGTTCGCTGATCGACAATGTCGCCGAAGCCCGCGAACTGCTTGCCTGCGAGAGCGACGCGGAGATGCGCGAGATGGCAAAAGAGCAGCTTGATGCCGCTACGGAGGAAATTCCGCGCCTCGAAGAGGAAATAAAACTGCTGCTCATACCCGCCGATCCTGAGGACGGTAAAAACGCAATTCTCGAAATCCGCGGAGGTACGGGGGGCGACGAAGCCGCCATATTTGCCGGTGACCTTTGCAAGATGTACATGAAGTATTGCGAGAGCCGCGGATGGAATGTGGCCGTGACCTCGGCCAGTGAAGGTGCTGCCGGCGGTTACAAAGAAATTGTGCTCTCTGTCACGGGTGAAGGCGTCTACGGCATATTGAAATATGAAAGCGGCGTCCATCGCGTGCAGCGTGTGCCTGCCACGGAAACACAAGGTCGTGTACATACTTCCGCCGCTACCGTGGCTGTGCTTCCCGAGGCCGAGGCTTTCGATGTCGAGATAAACGAAGGCGAAATCAAATGGGATACTTTCCGCTCCGGCGGTGCGGGAGGCCAAAATGTGAACAAGGTGGAATCCGGTGTCAGGCTCCGTTATCTCTGGCGCAATCCCAACACGGGCGAAAGCGAGGAGATTCTGATCGAGTGTACGGAAACCCGTGACCAGCCGAAAAACAAGGAACGCGCCCTGAGCCGTCTGCGCACATTCATCTACGACAAGGAGCATCAGAAGTATATCGACGACATAGCTTCCCGCCGCAAGACACTTGTCAGCACAGGCGACCGTTCGGCGAAAATCAGAACATACAACTATCCGCAGGGGCGTATAACCGACCATCGCATCAATTACACCATCTATAATCTTCAGGCTTTTGTCGACGGCGACATTCAGGATGTGATCGATCATCTTATCATAGCCGAGAACGCCGAAAAACTTAAAGCCGCCGAACTCTAAAACCATCAGCCAATGGAAACCTCATCTCTTCCTCCACTCCCTCCCGCAGCACCGGAACCGCATTCGTCGAATGGCGGAAAGTTAAGGGCGCTTTTTTCTCCTGCTGCGCTTAAAAAAGAAATACGTCAGGTCGCAGTCCGCTTTCCGGTGACGCTCGTGTTTGTAGCGTTGCTGTCGGTCTATGCCATAACATTCGTCTGGGATGTGAAATGGCCCGATGACCTGGCTGTTTCCGTAGGGATCAGCCTTTCGCTCGGGGCGCTGATGTCGCTGGCGGCTTATGTGTGGAATGAGTTTCTGTGCTTCGGCCGCAGGCAGACGCTTTGGCTTGGAGCGACGGTAGCATTTGTAACAGTAAACTTTTTCTATCTTTACAACTGTGCGGCTCACCTGAGTTTTGTCGACGGCATAGGCTATGCCGCGGCTTATACGGCTCTCGTTGTGGCGCTTTTGTTCCTGCCGGCTGTGCGGCGCTCGACGGTCAGACTCCAGTGGCTTTATTCTGTGGCTATTCTCGAAGCTATAGCAATGGCGCTTCTGCTGAGTTTTGTTCTCGGAACATTCTGCTCTCTTGTGTTCGGAACGCTGAATCTTCTTTTCGGCCTGTCCGACTTCAAAATCGTAGGTACGCTCGGAATTCTGCTGGCCGGGACTCTGCCTGTGGTCGCCGGACTGTGCTACATCCCGCGTTTCGACGCGCTTGCGGATGTAGCCGCCGATGAAAAAGCCGTTGCGGGACATGGCATATCGGTGTTTACCAAGAATGTATTGCTCCCGTTGGCTGTAGTCTATATCTTGATCCTGTATCTCTACGGGCTGAAGATACTCATTACGTTTAATCTTCCCGACGGCTATGTCAGCTGGATGGTCATAGGACTTGTATCGGTTACGCTGCTTATAGTCTACGGGCTTCAGGGTTTCGTATGCTCCACTTCGGCAAAGTCCGAAACACGCCGCCTGGCGCAACTTGCCCTTCGCTGTCTGCCGGCATTGCTGTTTCCTTTGCTTGTGTTGATGAGTGTGGCTATTTTTTATCGCATAAACCAGTATGGGGTGACTCCCAGCCGTCTTTATGTCGCCACTTTTAATGTGTGGGCTTATTTTGTAGTCGCATATCTGTTCTTTGCCGCCCGGCCCAGACTTAACCTTGTCGCAAGTTCTTTTGCGCTCATTTTCCTGCTTACGTCTGTCATACCTCATTTCAACTATTGCTCGTGGGGCTTGCGCGCAGTCCACGATAAAGTCGAAACCGAACTACGCCGTGCCGGTGCCGAAGATTTCCCGCTTAGCTACGGGCAGCTTACAGACCTTATCAACACACTGCCGCGCGATAGAGCCGAAAGCATTGCCACCGACCTCTCGTGGCTCGACGAGTGGGATAACCATTCGGCTGTTTCCGATCTTGTCGCTTCTGATGAAACACTTTATCGTTGGAAACTGTTGGACGGCTACTCCGGTGAGGACACGCGGATAATACGGGTTAATAAAAAGGTGGAGCCGGAGGTAAGTCCGGTGCCGCACGCTTATTCCTCGGTGCAGTACCACACCAGGTGGTACTACGACGATTTCGCACCGGACAGCAGCGGCAGATACAAAATGGAACTGATACCTGACGTATGGCTGGATCTTCCTGTCGACAGCCTTTCACAGCTCGGGGCGGAAGATGAATTCCGGTCTGTGCGTGTATCGGTTCTTGACAGTCCTGATGCTGTGTTCTACATGACCGAGTGCACTCTAAACGGCGACCGTACGAAGTCAAAGCCATATTCGAACATTACGGTGAGCGGCTATCTGTTCAGAAAATAATAACCAAGAAAAAATAAAAAATTTATGAAGCGTACAGAACTGGTCGAAAATATATTCCGCAAAGGCTCTTTCCTTTGCGTCGGACTCGACCCCGACATAAAAAAAATTCCTCAGCATCTGCTTGCCAACAACGGAAACGGAGAGCACCCGGTGCTTCGTTTCAACAAGGCTATAATCGATGCTACCGCACCCTATTGTGTTGCCTATAAGCCTAATCTTGCATTCTACGAAGCTCTCGGAGCCGATGGTTTCGGAGTGCTTGACGCTACCGTACGCTATATACGTGCCAATTATCCCGACCAGTTCATAATTGCCGACGCCAAGCGCGGCGACATAGGCAATACGGCCGCCATGTATGCCCGCTCCCTTTACGAGGCAATGGATTTCGATGCGGTGACTCTTGCTCCTTACATGGGCGAGGACTCTGTGCGTCCCTTCCTTGAGTATAAGGACAAATGGGCTGTCATTCTTGCCCTTACCTCGAATGAGAGCGCGTCGGATTTTGAACTTGTCAAGGATCTGCACGACGTGCCGATGTACGAGCGCGTGCTGCGCCGTTCGCGCCACTGGGGATCGGCTGTCGACACAATGTATGTTGTCGGTGCTACCCAGGCCGAGCATCTGGCGCATATACGTGAAATCGTGCCGCGCCATTTCCTGCTGGTGCCCGGTGTCGGCGCCCAGGGCGGTTCGCTTGCCGACGTCGCCCGCTACGGCATGATAGACGAATGCGGCCTTCTGGTCAACTCTTCCCGCGGTATAATCTATGCGTCTTCCGGAGAGGATTTTGCCGAGGCTGCCGCTAAAGCCGCCGCTGAGATGGCTGCTGAAATGAAAGCTCTTTTGCCTGTAGAATAAAGTTATGACGAAACATATCAATCCGTCCGTGCCTCTGCCTTCGGCAGGGCTGCGGGGACGGCATATACTTCTTGCGTCGAATTCTCCGCGCCGGCGCGAATTGCTCGGTATGATTCTTCCTGAATTCGGGATTGCCGAAGCGCGCGAGGTCGACGAGATTTATCCCGACGGATTGCCTGCCGACGAAGTGCCTGTCTATCTGTCGCGGCTGAAAGCGTCGGCTTATTCCGACTTGCTGGACGACGATTTGTCGCTCTTGCTTATAACGGCCGATACCGTGGTGATTCTCGACGGCCGTATACTCGGCAAGCCTCGTGACCGTTCCGATGCCGTAGCCATGCTTGAAAGCCTGTCGGGAAAGACGCATACGGTAGTGACGGGTGTTACACTTAGCTCAGCCGGCGGATGCGAATCGTTTTCGGAACGAACCGACGTGCATTTCGCTCCATTGACCCGCGGAGAGATAGAAGCCTATGTTGATTCGTTCCGTCCCTATGATAAGGCAGGAGCCTATGGGATTCAGGAGTGGATAGGTGCTGCCGCCATAAGCGGCATCGAAGGATGTTTCTATAATGTGATGGGTTTGCCGCTGCATGCGCTCTATTCGTTCCTGCGCAAAGTAGGAGGCAAGAATTCTATCTGAACAGACGTGGCAGGAAATCCATCAGGTACAGGCGCCAGTTGCGCCACTGATGGCCTCCGTCGCTTTCGTTGTAGATATATTTTATGCCGAGTGAATCGAGATTGTCGCGGAATTTCCGGTTGCCGTCGTAGAGAAAATCGTCGCGACCTATCGCGAGATAATACAATTCGGGAGCATCGGCGAACTGGCGGAGAGTGATTTTGTCGAGATTGTTGTGGTAGTCGTCGTAGAAATCAATTCCTGACGGAAGTGTCGGTGGCATGAAAGCGGGTGAGAAGAGGCCTATGTATCCGAACATGTCGGGATAGCAGGCCGAGATTATGCGCGAATGGTAGCCCCCGCGCGACAGTCCGGCGATGGCACGATGCCCTTTGTCCGCCAAGGTGCGATAGTTGGAGTCGATGTACTCTACCAGTTCCGGAAAATTTTTCTCGAATTCTCCGCTGTTCAGCCCGGGCTGGTCGAATGTCGGGCGTTCCCGCAGCGTTCCTTCTCCCGGTGCGCTGTCGACGTCACTGTCGCCGTTGGGCATGACAACTATCATTGGTTCTGTCAGCCCCGAATCGATCATATTGTCAAGGATCTGTGCGGCACGTCCGAGCGAAAGCCAGGACTCTTCATCGCCGCCGGTGCCGTGGAGCAGATAAAGAACGGGATAACGCCTGTCGCCTGAATTTTCATAGCCCGGAGGTGTGTAGATACTTATCCGTCGGTCGTATCCGGCGCTTTTCGACGGATACCACAGCCGGGTCACGCTCCCGTGGGGAATAGGGTTGTTTTTGTAATAGGAACCCGGGGTTCCGTCTATGATGAAATAGTCCGAAACGGAGCCTATGTCGCGCTGGCGATGTGTGTTAGACGGGTCGTTGACTTCAACGCCGTCGATACGGAAGCGGTATGTCCACAGTTCGGAGGAAAACGGTTCCGTGCGCAGCGTCCATATTCCGTCGTTTCCTTGTGTCATCATTAAGGGCGAGGGCGCCCAGTCGCCTGTTATTTCGACACGGCGTGCGTCGGGAGCCTTAAGCCTGAAAGTGACGGATTTGTCGTCGTTTATTTCCGGCGATATAAGTTCGTTTCCTCCCCAAAGGCTTTGTTGGGCTGCGGCTGCGTGTGCGGCCAAGGAGATAAGTACGGCGGCAGTAAGTTTTTTCATGGTTTTGCGGTGGTGGCGGATTAGCGTTTATCTTCGTTTTTTATGGCCGCGTATTATCGCATTGCGGTCTGTCACTACAAAGTCGAGCGGGATGTCGTGCTCCTCGGCGTCGATTTCGTCGACGAGTTGGAATTCATAGCCTACGCCTATTGTCAGCGCTCGGCAGTTTTCGAGCAGGCGGTCGTAATAGCCTTTCCCACGGCCGACGCGGTTCCCGTGGCGGTCGAATGCTACCGCGGGGACTATCACGAGGTCGATTTCCGAAATGTCCACTGTGTTGTCGCCGGTCGGCTCCTCGATACGGAAGGCACCGAGGTGCATCCGGCTGCGTTCGTAGGGCAGGATTTCGAGGTTGAGTCCGTTGACGCGAGGCAGGAAGAATTTTTTCTTACCCTGCATGCGTTCCATGAATTCTATAGTGGATAGTTCGTCGGGCAGGGAGTGATATAAAAGTACTCGTTCGGCCACTACGAATGCGGCCATGCGTCGCACCCGGTCGAACACCCGGCGTGCGGCTTCACGACGCTCGGTGTCGTCGACCAGTTGTTTGCGGGCGCGTATGCGCCGGCGTATATCGTCCTTGTTGTTCATTTCGTCGGATTTACCGCTTTGTCGATTTCAGCCGTCACCGGAGTGGCCGCTTCGCCGCGCTTTATGCGGCCTATGGCTTCGTTTACCACCGGGTCGCGGCGGTTCATCAGCTCGAAATAGGCGCTGAATCCCAGGATGTCGCGTGCGATGATGGCTTTAATCTGATTAACAATCAGATCCTGCGAAATGTTGATGTAATACCAGCGGGGTCTTATTCCGCCTTCAGTCGAGGCATAATTCACGAAGGACTGGAGAAGAACGGGGTCGGAAGGCAGCTTTGACAAAAGAGCGTCGAGAGAGTTGGCTGCGTCGAGATTTTCCCGGTTGAGATCACAATATTCGTAGGCGAATTTTTGCAGCAGGCCGGCGTTGGCAACCGCCACATAGTAGTTTGTGACTCCTGACGTGTCGGACGGGACGAATATGTCGGGTATGATGCCGCCTCCGCCGAATACCTCCCGTCCGTGGCGGGTACGGTACACATCCGTGGAGTCGCGCCGCATGCTGTCGGCGCTGAATACTTCGCCGCGGTTGTAGCGTTCGAAGATTTCGCTTTCATAATCAACGTTTTTTCCCGGCGTATAGCCTTTCTGTATGCAGCGTCCCGAGGGCGTGTAGTAACGTTGTACAGTCAGGCGTATCTGGCTTGAATCGGGCATGTCGAAAGAGCGCTGTACAAGCCCCTTGCCGAATGAGCGGCGGCCTATGATCAGTCCCCGGTCGTTGTCCTGTATGGCTCCGGCAAAAATCTCGCTGGCGCTGGCGGTGAATTCATCGATCAGCACAACGAGCTGTTCGGTGCCGAAAGAGCCGGTGAGGTCTGTGGCCAGTACGGAGTTGTCGGAAAAGTTGCGGCCGCGGGTCATCACTATTATTGCCGGAGAATCGAAGAACTCGTTGGCCATAAGTACCGCCGGGTTCATGTATCCTCCGCCGTTGCCGCGCAGGTCTATGACAAAAGCTTTTGCCCCGCGATGGCGCAGGCGGCCCAGAGCCTGCAGGAACTCCGAATATGTGTTGTCGGAGAATTTGCCAATCTTGACATATCCGATCGAGTCGTTGGCCATGTATTCGGCATCGACAGGCGACACCGGAATCTCGCCGCGCACAAGTTCGAAACTCAGCGGCTTTGCGGAATTCTTTCGTTTTACCTTTACGTCGACCGTGCTGTCTTTTTCGCCGCGAAGCATGGTGAAAACACTTTCATTTGTCAGGTCGCTGCCTGAAATCTCGCGTCCGTCGACTTCGATGATGCGGTCGCCGGCCAGTATGCCTGCGCTTTCCGCGGCGCCTCCTGAGATTACTTCCACAATGTAGAGGCTGTCGTTAAGCAGTTGGAACTGTATTCCGATTCCGTAGAACGAGCTTTCGAGGTCGCGGTCGGCGATTTTACGGTCAGAGGCGGCTATGTATGCCGAATGAGGATCCAGATTGTGTATAAGCTGGGGGAGTGTAAGCTCGACGAGGCTGTCGGTGTCGACATCATCGACATAGCAGTCGGTCACCATGTCGAATACTTCGGTGAGTTTGTCAAGTGCCCGGTCCTCGCGGTCGCGCAGTGTCAGGTATCGTCCGGCCCAGAGTCCTGCCGCCAGCATGGCAGCAGCCACGACCGGTAGCATAAGAAGGTATTTTTTATTCTTGTTGTCGTTATCCATAGTCTATATTTTGTGAAATTCGGCGGAATCATTTCAGATCCGCCACGTGCAGGCATTCCACTCCGGCTCTGCGCAGGAGATCTATTCCGTCGGCGATGCGGTAAAGTTCGTTGAAAACAACACGCTTTATTCCCGCCTGTATAATCAGTTTGGCGCATTCCATACATGGCGATGCTGTGACATAGAGGGTGGCGCCGTCGCTCGAATTATTGCTGCGGGCCACTTTCGTTATGGCATTGGCCTCGGCGTGAAGTACATAAGGTTTTGTAATTCCGCTGTCGTCCTCGCATACGTTTTCAAAACCTGCGGGGGTTCCGTTGTAGCCGTCGGAAATAATCATCTGATCCTTGACTATGATGGCTCCGACTTTGCGCCGCAGGCAGTAGGAGTTTTCGGCCCATATTGTTGCCATGCGCAGGTAGCGCTTGTCAAGTATTTCCTGTTTTTCGGATTGCATGTCTGATTGTTTAGTGTTGATGATAGGCACAAAGATAGCGAAAATTATGCTCAGACATTCCGTACAATCGCAAAAAATCAGTAAATTTGCACTTGGAAAGTAACAATTACCCATGGGATTTTTTAATTTTTTCAGCAAAGAGAAAAAGCAGACCCTCGACCGCGGACTGCAGAAAACGAAAGAAGGCGTATTCGGCAAGCTCCGCCGGGCACTGACCGGCAGGCGTACCGTCGACGATGATTTCCTTGACGAACTCGAGGAAATCTTCATAACATCGGATGTGGGAGCGGAAACGACTCTCAAGATCATCGACCGCATACAGAGCCGTGTGGCCCGCGACAAATATGTCGATATGGATGAATTGCGCGAAATGCTCTGCGAGGAGATCACAGAGCTGCTTGCCGAGAATCCCCGCGACGAGGCGCTTGCCGATTTTTCTGTTCCCGAGGGTAAAAAGCCATACGTGATAATGGTTGTAGGTGTCAACGGCGTTGGCAAGACAACCACTATAGGCAAACTTGCTTATCTTTATAAACAGGCCGGCAATAAAGTCATGCTTGGCGCCGCCGACACATTCCGTGCTGCTGCCGTCGAGCAGCTTGACGAGTGGGGACGGCGTGCCGGTGTTCCTGTCGTCAAGCAACAGCTTGGTTCCGATGCCGCCGCTGTCGCATACGATACGCTTCAGTCGGCGGTGGCGAACGATGTCGATGTGGTTATTATCGATACCGCCGGACGCCTGCATAACAAGAAAGGTCTTATGGACGAGCTGACAAAGATAAAGCGGGTAATGGAAAAAGTCGTTCCAGACGCTCCCCATGAAGTATTGCTTGTGTTGGACGGCTCGACCGGGCAGAACGCATTCGAGCAGGCTCGTCAGTTCTCGGCTGCCACGCAGGTGACACATCTTGCTGTCACCAAGCTCGACGGGACAGCCCGCGGGGGTGTCGTCATTGGCATAAGCGACCAGTTCCGCATTCCTGTGAAATACATAGGCCTGGGTGAAGGCATATCCGATCTGCAGATATTCAACCGCGGAGAATTTGTCAAATCGCTTTTCGGAAACGAATTGGAATAAAGCCGCGCTTTTCATGACGGAAAAGAAAAGACTGAATGTCATAACCATGGGATGCTCCAAGAATCTTGTCGATTCGGAGCGTCTTGCCCGCATTATGGCTGACGCCGGTTATGATGTGTGTTTCGATGCCGACGGTTTCAGCGGCGGTGATGTGGTTGTCAACACCTGTGGCTTCATAGGTGACGCCAAAGAGGAATCCATTGAAATGATTCTTGAGTGTGTCAAGGCAAAAGCCGATGGCGTGATAGGCTCTGTCTATGTCATGGGATGCCTCTCCGAACGTTATCGTCGCGAACTCCCGGAGTCCTTGCCCGAGGTGGACGGCTGGTACGGCAAGTTCGACTGGACGGCGATTGCTTCCGATCTCGCGGGTAAAGAACATAGTCCGAAGTCAAAAACTTATGAACGCATATTGTCGGATCTGCCCCATCGCGCCTATCTGAAAATTGCCGAAGGATGCAACCGTTTCTGTGCATTCTGTGCCATCCCCCTGGTAACCGGACGCTATAAATCGCGCCCGAAAGACGAAATTGTCGAGGAGGTACGCTCGCTTGTCGCCCGTGGTGTCAAGGAATTCAACGTCATAGCCCAGGACCTGTCGTACTACGGACGTGATATCGATCCGGAGGGAAGACCCTTGATAGCCTCGCTTGTCGCAGCCATATCCGATGTGCCCGGGGTGGAATGGATACGCTTGCATTATGCCTATCCAGCCGATTTTCCCTACGATCTGCTGCCGGTAATGGCCTCGCGTCCGAATGTTTGCAAATATCTCGACATAGCTTTGCAGCATGCCTCCGACAAGGTGCTTTCGAATATGCGGCGTCATATAGACGGAGCCGCTACCGCCGTACTGCTCGACCGCATACGTCGGGAGGTTCCCGGCATACACATACGCACTACACTTATGACCGGATTTCCCGGCGAGGGCGATGCCGAGTTCGAGGAGCTGATGGCTTTTGTGGAGCGGCAGCGTTTCGAACGCATGGGTGCTTTCGCCTACTGTGAGGAAGAAGATACTTTTGCCGCAAAGAATTTTGCCGATGATATTCCTGACGATGTCAAGCAGTCCCGCCTTGACCGGCTGATGGCTCTTCAGGCAGAGATAGCGGCGGAAATCAATGCGGAGAAAGTCGGACGTCGGATGCGGGTGCTTGTCGACCGCCGCGACGATGAATTCTTCTATGCCAGAACAGAATTCGATTCGCCGGAAGTCGACGGGGAGGTTCTTATTCCCGCTACGGCTTCGGGGGTAAAGGTCGGTGAATTCTGCGAAGTGGAGATAACGGGAGCCGCTGTCTACGATCTTGAGGCACTTCCTGTCGGAAACTCCTGACGGCTTGTCATAACAATCCACGCCTATGTGCGCTTCGTTTTCTCCGGAAATATCGTCGGCTGTCGGTCTGGCACTGCGTAGCCGCTGTCCGTTTATCGTCTATCGCCTGCCCGACGACGATACCGTTGTTTTCCATGCCAATCCCGGAGGAGATAATGCAGTAGCCGATTTCGGGGCGGATGTAATTGTGCAGCCTTTCGACGCCTCTCTGCCGGCGACGCATATAATAGCTGAATGCGATGCCGCGGCTTTGCTCGCACTGAATGCCCGCGGACTGCTTCCGGCGGCTCCGGCTCAGGAAGAAGCCTGTCCCAAGTCTACTTCCCGCGACGAATATCTGCGCTCGCTCTCCGCAGTAATAGATTCTTTGAGAAGGGGAGATGGGCGTAAAGTGGTGATTTCCCGTATAAAGGTGGTGGAAACACGTGACCTTGACAAGGTGGCTTTGGCTGACGCTGTATTTTCGGAGTTCAGACGTGCTTTCTGTTTTTTCTATTATCATCCGTCTTTGGGTCTTTGGCTCGGGGCGTCGCCTGAACTGCTGCTCGGACGCGACGGATGCGGCATACTGCATACAATGGCTCTTGCAGGAACAAGACCGGCCGGAACGTGCGCTCCGTGGGACAGAAAAAATATTGAAGAACATCGCGCTGTAACAGACTTTATTGTTGAGAAGCTGCGTTCTTGCGAATTGAAGCCGGAAGTGGGGGAATGCGCTACATTGCCTTATGGGAAAGCTATAGAACACCTCTGCACAAAGGTTTCAGCCCGGGCTTCGGATTCTTCGTCGTTCAAGCGTGTGCTTGAGGCTCTTCATCCGACGCCGGCGCTATGCGGCTACCCGGTCGGGTTCGCATTGGAGGCTATTGGTCGCGCAGAGGCTCATTGCCGGTCGTGTTATGGCGGTTATATATCGGTAGGCGATGCCGCGTATGTCAATCTGCGTTGCGCCCGTATCTATTCCGACGGATCCTGCTGCCTTTTCGCCGGAGGCGGAATAATGCCTGATTCCGATCCTGACGACGAATGGGCCGAAACCGAACGAAAAGCTTCATCTCTTCTCTCAATCATACGAAAATGCCAATATTAGATTCACAGGAACCGTCGCAGTCGTCGGCACGCCATGCAATGGCGGTAGCTGTACTCTCTGTCGTTATCCTTCTGTTGCTTCAGGCGGTTCCGTGGGGAAGCCTGACCGGCAACAGGCTTAAAGATTTCAATCTTTTCGCTGATATATTTCCCCATGAAACAAGCTATGAACCCATCGCAGCCGCTACCGATATCGATCCGGAACTGCAAAGCTATATGGAAGAGAGCACGCTTGAAAGCGAGGCGGCAGAGCCGGAAGCTTATGCTGAATCCGTTGTCGTGCCGCAATTTACCGAGGTGCCGAGAGTCGACGGACGTGTCGTGATAGAAGATTACAGTTCCGGCGGTGACGGTATGGCTGATTTCCGTGCGGCTTTGGCTTCGGCAACAGAACGTCTTGTCAGAGTGGCTGTACTTGGCGATTCGTATATCGAAGGCGATATTCTTGTTCAGGATCTGCGACGCCTGTTCCGGCTGCGTTTCGGCGGAAATGGGGTGGGGTATATGGCCATGCACTCCGAATTTCCCGGTTTCCGTCGGTCGGTAAGACAGTCGGACAGCGGTTGGAAAGCAATAGATGTGCGCACGATGCGCAATTCGGATACTTTGCGCACGATAGCGGGTGAGTATGCGCGTGTCGATGGCGTCAAAGCTAAAAGCCGTTTTGAAGGAAGCGGCCGGCCGGACGTGTCGAACTCGTCATGGAGCCGTTCGCGTTTCGCTTTTATTTCTACAGACTCAGGCAGTGTCACACTGACAATAGACGGACTTCCTCCGCAGACGTATCCGTGCGGCAATGCGGGGAAATTGCAGGTTCTGTCGCTCGACGGCCCAACGTCATCATTTACCGTCGAGTCCGATGCTCCGGGCTTGAAGGCGCTTGGTGTCTGGCTGGACGCTGCGACAGGGGTGGCGGTCGACTGCATGTCGCAGCGTGGAAATTCCGGTGTGGGACTCAGGCGTACGGACAAAAGGCTGACGGATGCCATGTCGCACCATGTTTCTTATGACCTTATTATAATGGAATACGGCATGAACGCTCTTTCCGCTGAGCAGAAAGAATACGGAGGCTATTCGGCCGGAATAGCCGAGTCGATAAGCCGTCTGCAAGAGCTTTATCCGGATGCTTCCCTGTTGCTGATGGGTGTCGGCGACCGTGGTTTTAAGGATGGGGCGGCAGTGAAGTCCTTGCCGACATGTTCTGCTCTGGTCGAGGCTCAGCGGAATGCGGCACGACGTTGCGGAGTCATGTTCTATGATACGCGCGCGGCTCAGGGGGGCGAAGGAGGCGTGGTGGAATGGCGTAAGCGCGGTCTTGTCAATGCCGACTATATACACCTTAACCATGACGGCGGAGCCGCGCTTGCAGAAGAACTGTTTTTCGCCATAATGAATTCGGTCGATGAATAGGTGTGTTTTATTTATTGTTTTTTTCTTGTCGGTCCTGTATTCTTCGGCCGACGATGCGCAGAATGAAGTGAGGGAGAATCCGCGCATAGAAAACAACGGCGCGGACAATCCTGTCGACCTGTCCTTGTATCCGTTCATTGATAAAAAGGCAAATGAGATCAGTCTGAACGGTGCGGATTGGAGCGCATTGCGACGCAGCTATTCCGGAGCATTTGGAGAGGGGCGTGATCTTTTCACCGTCTTGCATCTGGGCGATTCGCATATCCAGGCTGATTTCTCGACATCCGTTCTTCGCGCGCGGCTTTCATCTTTGTGCGGATCGGCGGGGCGTGGGTTGCTTGTCCCGTTTCGTGCCGCCGGTACCAATGAGCCGCTTGACTACAGCATAAGCATAAGTCCGGCGGATTATGTGGCATCGCGCCTGCTGCGCCAGCCTTGGGAAAGCGACATGCCCTTTACCGGCATAGGTATCGCTCCGATGTCGGAGGAATTTACCGTTACGATAAGCTGCCGCAGCGCTTTTGACCGTATGCGTTTCTTTTTTCTCGGTTCTGTTCCGGCGGTGCGTTCGGTTATTTCCAAGGAAAAAGGGCCTTTGGTATTCGCATATTCGGAAACGGAGTCGCCGGCTTTGTTGCTGCCGGAAGCGGTTTCGTCGGTAGAAGTGACATTTTCCGGCCGTGGGTGCACCTTTGGAGCTGTCGAAGTAGCCAATGGCTCGGCCGGGGTGCTTGTCCACGGACTCGGCAACAATGGCGCGACATTCAGCAGCTATAATACAATAGGCGGATTCGCGGAAGCAGTGTCCACCCTTACCCCCGACCTGTATATAATCAGTCTTGGGACGAACGAGGCTTTCAGTACTGTCAGCGAAGAAGGGATGAAAGCCTCGATGGATGTCCTTCTGTCGTCCATACGCCGTGCTGATCCGGAAGCCCGGGTTTTGCTTACCACTCCGGCCGAATGTTTCCGTAGAGTCCGTCGCCGCGGACGTCGTCGCGGCCCTATGGTTGTCAACCATAAAGTGGCGCAGATGCGTCGTGTCATGCTCGATTACGCTGTTGCCCATTCCATCCCTCTCTACGACTGGTACGCCGTGTCAGGAGGGAGCGGGTCGGCGGCAAAGCGCAAGTCGGCAGGCCTTCTTGGTGCTGATGGAATACATGATACAGCCATAGGCTATAGGCTTGCCGGCAGTCTGCTTGCCGAAGCGCTCGAATCGGCTTTGAGTGAAAAATGCCGGTGAACTTTTTTTGCTTTTTTTAATAAATAAAGTGCGGGCATCCGTCCTGTGTTTGTCGAAGAAAGGCTAAATTT
>ERZ778515.351-NODE-351-length-40140-cov-7.024972_pt1 | contig 40140 bp, 32 predicted proteins | sample MGYA00510343_ERZ778515 | MGnify/ENA primary metagenome ERZ778515 (study PRJEB29527, sample SAMN07138965) | mouse gut metagenome | material: feces | host: mouse | place: China:Nanjing | collected 2016-01-25 ...
AAGTACAAAAATATTTGTGAAAAAACGGCGTTTCGTTTGAAAAAGATTATCAGGCACTTATAAAATGACAATATTTTAACAGATATAATGACAACTGCCATGTAGGTGACGGCGTTTTGCATGGACAGGTCGAAATATGACATGAGCATCACGAGAGGGAATATCGCTATGCTTTCCGCCGATGTGATGAAGAGTGAAGACTTGAACCAGCGGCTGTTGTTGTGGCGCTCGAAGAACACCCAGTTGACGAACGCCTGAAGCAGCATCTTTATTATGAAATATGCCGTAAACGAACCGAAGAATATGGCTATAAGATGATATTGCGACTCGAGTACGAAGGTGTCCGCTATGCTGTCTTGTGTGTATATGAACAATATTATGGACAGCAACAGGCATGTTTGCAGGAGAAAGAAAAACTGGAAGCGGTACTCGTTGGTTGTCTCGGTCATCTCGTTCTTGCTCTCGCGCGATTCGAAAAAGAAGTTGCGTGCCTGCATGAAGATAAACCGGCGTGAGTTTGCAAATGCGATCAATGCAAGTATGAATCCTCCGAGCAGCATGGCGGTTATTATGTTGTCGCCCTTTATGGAATATGGCACGGGGTCACCCGCCACGCCATATCGTCCTGCGTTTATCTCAGGATGATACAGCGTGTCTTTGGAGAAGAAACTCTCTTTGTAATATAGGGGAATGGAAATATCCTTGTAGCTTTTGCCCTTGTCATGTCCCGGCAGGTGTAGCGTGTCGGGACGGTTGCTCAGATGGGTGTTTTCTACATGTATGGATGCTTGTATGGCAGAGTCCTGTTGCCATGGTGTGGCATCGCGGGGCAGCTTTTTCAGCACTTGGGCAGGATGCAGTGAAACCTTGCCGTGCGGTATCTCCTGCACTGCCTGCTGTACAGCCGTAGCCCCTTCTGTCGACGTAGAGTCTGCCAGATACATATATTTAAAATATAGAAATGCTTATTTCAGTCCGAATTTTTCCTTTATCTCGTCTATACGGTCGAGCTTCTCCCATGTGAAAAGCTCCACTTCCATGACCTTTGTCTCGTGATAACGGCTTGTGAAAGTCTTTGTCCTAACTTCGGGCTTTCGTCCCATGTGTCCGTAGGCAGCTGTTTCCGTGAATATGGGCTGGCGCAGTTTGAGATTTTTCTCTATCGCCTTGGGACGCAGGTCAAACATCTCTTCTATAATCCTGGCAATCCCGCTGTCGGTCATGTTCACATGATTTTTGCCGTATGTATTTACGCAGATGCTTACTGGACGTGCCACGCCTATGGCGTAGCTTATCTGTACAAGCATCTCGTCTGCCACTCCAGCCGCCACCATATTCTTTGCTATGTGGCGGGCTGCGTATGCTGCCGAGCGGTCAACTTTGCTCGAGTCCTTACCGCTGAATGCACCTCCGCCGTGTGCACCTTTGCCTCCATAAGTGTCCACGATTATTTTCCTTCCAGTAAGTCCGGTGTCTCCGTGCGGGCCGCCGATGACGAACTTGCCCGTGGGATTTACGAAATATTTTATGTCATCGTTGAACAGTGCCAGCACATTGCTGTTGCTTATTTGTGCTTTAACGCGTGGTATGAGGATGTTTATAACGTCGTCCTTTATCTTGGCAAGCATCCTTTCGTCATCGGTGTCAAACTCGTCATGCTGTGTAGACACCACGATCGTGTCGATACGTCGTGCCTTACCGTTGTCGTCATATTCTACGGTTACCTGACTTTTCGAGTCGGGGCGGAGATATGTCATCATCTTTCCTTCTTTTCTTATGTCGGCAAGCGTGCTCATTATAAGATGTGCAAGGTCGAGCGACACGGGTATGTAGTTTTCCGTTTCATTTGTTGCATATCCGAACATCATGCCCTGATCTCCGGCACCCTGTTCCGTCTCCGTACCGTTGTCAACGCCTCTGTTTATGTCATCGCTCTGCTCGTGTATGGCATTCAGTATGCCACACGAGTCGCCGTCGAACTGATATTCTGATTTTGTATATCCTATACGCTTTATTGCGTTGCGTGCTATTGTCTGCAAGTCGATGTACACATCGCTGTGCACTTCTCCTGCTATTATCACTTGTCCGGTGGTTACGAGCGTCTCGACAGCCACGCGTGCCTTGTCGTCGTATGCAAGGAACTGGTCGAGTATCGAGTCTGATATCTGATCGGCAACCTTGTCGGGATGTCCTTCCGATACCGATTCTGATGAAAATAGATATGCCATGTCTTTATACCTTATAAGATAAATCAAGTGTGCAAAGTTAAGGCAAATAGATTTAACCGCAAAATAAAAGCATGCTTTTTAACGTAAAGTGTAGTATATGTATGCTCTTTTATCTCTACATCCAATTCCATATACCGTTGTTCCTCCAGGGCTTTGTTTACGGTGTATCCTTTGTATCCCGGTTTGTCGTTTTTCTCATCCAGAATTCTCTTTCATCTTTTTCCATTCGTTCTATGGCATAGCGCAGGGTGGTGCGGGGCATTGTGGCATGGTATTTCTTGAGAAAGGCACGCAGTATGGTGATGTCTTTCTTGCCAGCCTCGCGCAACATCCAGCCCACAGCTTTGTGTATGAGGTCATGGTCGTGGAAAAGCAGCTGTTCGGCATAGCGCAGCACATGCCGGAAGTCACCGTGGCGTATGGGCGTAAGCGTGGAGACCATGGCAATGCGCTGTTCCCACAGATTGCTGCTTGATGCAAGTCTGTCAAGGACATGAAACTTTTCTTCATCACTGCTTATGGATGGCATTACGAGCCACTGTCCGATTATTTTAGGTGCGCTGAGGTCGACAAGGTCCCAGTTGTTTGCGCATCGGGTATGTTGCAGATAGAAGTTCACGATGTCTTCTCTTGCCTGCATGCTATCCTGTTCTGATGCAGCCTTTTTCCCTGAAACTTTTCTGAATTGTTCCACAAGGATGAGAAATCCGCATAACCTTATCTCGTGTATCGGCGATGCAAGCAGCTTCTCCGTCTCGTATGGCGGCAGTCCTGCTGCTGAAAGAGCGACATTGCGTGTTGCCGGGACTTTTATTCCGAGAAACTCGTCACCTTCACCATATTCGCCTTTTCCGGTCTTAAAGAAGCGCTTAAGAATGTTTTTCTGATTTTCATCACCAAGCAGCTCCATCCTACTCATTAACTCTGATGCCGATGTCAGTATGATTTTTGTAGCATTCATGTGGCAAAGATACGAAATAACAGGGACTTTCGTCTGCCGAGTTTAATTTTTTATTAGTATCTTTGCACACCAAAGAGACATATTTTCATACTGTCTACAAGGGCGGTTTCATGAGAACTTAAATATTTATGTTATGCAGGAAACAAGACAAAACAAAATAGCACGGCTCCTGCAAAAGGAGCTTAGTATGATATTCCAGTCGCAGACGCGCATGATGCACGGCGTTATGGTCAGCGTTACACGTTGCAGGGTAAGTCCGGATCTTAGCATTTGTACGGCATATCTCAGCGTGTTCCCGTCGGAAAGGGCTGAAGAGATTTTGAATAATATCACGGCAAACGAGAAGACCGTGCGTTATGAATTGGGCACGAGGGTGCGTCATCAGCTGCGCATAATACCGGAGCTGCGCTTCTTTGTCGACGACTCGTTGGACTATATTGACCGCATAGACGAACTGTTGAAGAAAGGGTAGGAGAGAGGATGCGGTTTGCCTTTTACATAGCCCGGCGCTATCTTTTTTCGAAAAAGAGCACCAATGTCATTAACATTATTAGTGGAATAAGCGTTGTAGGAGTTGCCGTGGCAACGATGGCACTGGTAGTTACGCTCAGCGTCTTCAACGGCTTTCACGACCTTGTGGCAAATCTTTTCACGAGGTTCGACCCGCAGATACAGGTTGTTCCTGCAAAGGGCAAGACGGCACCTGCCGACGATCCCGTCTTGGACAGCATACGCCGTATGCCGCAGGTGGACGTGGCAACGGAGTGTGTGGAAGACCGTGCGCTTGCCATGTACAACGGCAGGCAGGCTATGATAACTCTTAAAGGCGTCGATGACAACTTTAAGGAGCTGACGAATATAACGGATATACTGTATGGCAACGGCGACTTCTCGTTGCACGCCGCAAATCTTCAGTATGGCACGGTGGGCATACGTCTTGCCGAAACACTGGGCATGAGTGCCGACTGGGACGGTTTCCTGAAGATATACGCTCCCAAGCGCGAGGGGCAGCTGGACATGGGAAACCCTATGGACGGATTTGTTGAAGACTCGCTTATTTCGCCTGGTGTGGTGTTCATGGTCAAGCAGGCGAAATACGACAAGGGGCATGTGATAGCTCCGATAGCCTTTGCCCGGAACCTGTTCGGGCAGCAGGGCATGCTGTCGTCGCTTGAGTTAAGGCTCAAGGCGGGCAGCGACCTTGATGCCGTTAAGGCAGAGATGAAAAAGCTTGCCGGCAGCAAGTACAAGGTGCTCGACCGCTTTGAACAGCAGGAAGACACGTTTAAAATCATGAAAATCGAGAAGCTCATAGCCTACATCTTCCTTACTTTTATTCTCGTGGTGGCATGTTTCAACATCATCGGTTCGCTGTCTATGCTTATCATAGACAAGAAGGATGATGTGGAGACTTTGCGCAATCTGGGTGCTGACGACAAAACAATATCACGTATATTCCTGTTTGAGGGACGTCTTATCTCGCTTGTCGGTGCCGTAGCGGGCATTGCCGTCGGGCTTCTGTTATGCTGGTTGCAGCAGGCTTACGGGCTTGTGGCGCTTGGGCAGAGCAGCGGCACATTCATCGTTGAGGCTTATCCCGTAAGCGTTCATCCGGAAGATATCGTCCTTATATTTATAACGGTGATAGCTGTCGGTTGGATAGCCGTCTGGTATCCGGTGAAGAAAGTCTGCGGTAAATGTCTTTAGTTGAAGACTGTCGCCTGCTTGTGTCTTCAGATGCCGGTGTTGCCGCACGTTTACGGCAATGAAGACATTTAGCTTCCTGTATCTCTTTAAATCTGTCCTGATTCAACCTGCCGGACAATATGTTCCAGTTGCTTGTCGTCTCCTTCCGGATCATATTTTTTTGTAAGGCTTGCGCCGAACGCCCATGCAAAAGCCTGATAGAAGCCTGCCCGTATAGGACCGAGGAATGCTCTTATAAGTTCGTATGAAGAAGAGTTGCATTCGCGGTAGACAAGCTTTATAAGAAGCTTTCCCTGTGTGAAGGTCAGCTTTTTCATGCGCGGTGTATACTCCTTCTTGATGCTTTCCTCCACCAGTTTCATGTGCTTGTCCTTTGCCCGTTTGTTGGGAAGTGTCTGTAGATACTCGTATGTCTCTATTATTATGTGGTTTACTTCCTTTGCAATGGGCAGCACTTTCTTCACATTGTATACCATGCGGTTGTATGCCTTCCTCTTCTTCGCACTTGTGAAGACGGCAGGAGGATATACATATACGTTGTTAAGCTCCACATATTGTATGCTGTCTCCCTCTATAAAGACCTTTCCCACTTTCACCATAGGTGCAAAGGTAGGGTTGCTCATGTCCACCTCGGTGTCTTCCGGATTGACATGTTTCGTGTCTTTTTGTGCATACAGTGCCGTGCATGCTTTAAGACATAATATCAATATAATTGTGGTACGTATGCTAATCATAATGCAAAAATACGGATTTTTGCATAAAAAAGCCAAGAATTGGAGGGAGGGAAGTGGAAAATTAAGAATTGAGGCAGGGAAATTAAGAATTAAGAGTTAAGAATTAAGAAAATATGTCTTGGGTGGTTGTATAAGCCTTATAGGTCTTATAAGTCCTATGGGTCCTATAGATACTCGCCCAAGACATATTTTCTTAATTCTTAACTCTTAATTCTTAATTAAATAAACTACCCCACGCAGCTTCCCGGCTTTACCTCGCGCAGCAGTGATGTGACGCTCAGTGAGCCGTCGAAGTTCTCGGCAGAGAGTATCATTCCGCAGCTTTCTATGCCCATGAGCTTGCGTGGTGCGAGGTTGGCAATGAAGAGCACGTCCTTGCCTATAAGCTCTTCGGGCGCGTAGAACTTTGCGATGCCCGAGACGATTGTGCGGTCTGTGCCGCTGCCGTCGTCTATGGTGAACTTCAGAAGTTTGTTGGCTTTCTTCACCTTTTCGCAGTTCTTGACGTTACCCACGCGTATGTCGAGTTTCTCGAAGTCCTCAAATGCCACCGTCTCCTTTATCGGTGCAGCCTTATAGTTTGCTGCCTCGTTTGCCTTTTTCGTTTCTTCGAGCTTGTTGAGTTGCTGCTCTATGGTCTCGTCCTCAATCTTCTCAAACAGCAGTTCCGGCTCTGCCAGGCGATGTCCGGATGTCAGGATGTCTGTCGCACCAAGCCTGTCCCACTTGCAGTCGCTCATGTTCAGCATGTCTCTCAGCCGCTTGCTGCTGAACGGCAGGAACGGTTCGAAGGCTATGGCGAGGTTTGCAACAAGCTGCAGCGATACGTAAAGTATTGTCGCAACGCGCTCCTCAGCCTCCTTGCGCACGGCTTCATCATCGCTCTTCATGCCTTTTGCCACTTTCCACGGCTCGCAGTCGGTTATGTACTTGTTGCCGATGCGGGCGAGGTTCATCACCTCCTTCTGTGCATCGCGGAACTTGTATATGTTCAGCAGGTCTTCAACCTTGTCCTTTACGTCCTTGAATTCCTCAAGAGCCTGACGGTCTGTGTCTGTCAGCGTGCCGCATTCGGGCACCACGCCGTCGAAGTATTTCTTTGTGAGTTGCAGCGCACGGTTGACGAAGTTGCCGTAAACGGCAACAAGTTCGTTGTTGTTGCGGTCTTGGAAATCTTTCCATGTAAAGTTGTTGTCCTTTGTCTCCGGTGCGTTTGCCGTGAGCACATAGCGCAGCACATCCTGCTTGCCCGGCATGTCGGTGAGATATTCGTGCAGCCATACCGCCCAGTTGCGCGATGTCGATATCTTGTCGTTCTCAAGGTTGAGGAACTCGTTTGCCGGAACGTTTTCGGGCAGGATGTATCCTCCGTGAGCCTTGAGCATTGCCGGGAACACGATGCAGTGGAACACGATGTTGTCCTTTCCGATGAAGTGTACGAGCTTTGTCTCAGGGTCTTTCCACCACTTCTCCCAGTCGTCGGGGAGCAGTTCCTTGGTGTTGGAGATGTATCCTATCGGCGCGTCGAACCATACATAGAGCACCTTGCCGTCGGCTCCGTCCACCGGAACGGGTATGCCCCAGTCGAGGTCGCGCGTCATGGCACGTGGCTGAAGGTCGAGGTCGAGCCAGCTCTTGCACTGACCGTACACGTTGGGACGCCACTCTTTGTGACCCTCGAGTATCCATTCTTTGAGCCATTCCTGATATTCATTGAGCGGGAGATACCAGTTCTTGGTGTCTTTCAGCACCGGCTGCGAACCGCTTATGGCACTCGTGGGGTTTATCAGCTCTGTCGGGTCGAGGTCGCTGCCGCACTTTTCGCACTGGTCGCCGTAGGCTTTCGGGTTGTGGCAGTGCGGACACTCGCCCGTTATGTACCTGTCGGCGAGGAACTGGTGTGCCTCCTCATCGTAGTACTGCTTGCTTGTCTTCTCTATCAGCTTGCCGTCTTCATACAGCTTCTTGAAGAAGTCCGATGCCGTGCGGGTGTGCATGTCTGATGTCGTGCGGCTGTATATGTCGAACGAAATGCCGAACTCAGCAAAGCTGTCCTTTATCATCTTGTGGTAACGGTCCACAACGTCCTGCGGCGTTACGCCTTCCTTTTTTGCGCGGATTGTTATCGGCACGCCGTGCTCATCGCTTCCGCAGATAAACTTCACGTCCTGTCCTTTCAGCCGGAGGTAGCGTACATATATGTCCGCCGGCACATATACACCGGCAAGATGACCGATGTGCACTCCGCCGTTGGCGTATGGAAGGGCTGCCGTAACGGTGGTGCGCTTATAGTTTTTCTGTTCCATAATCTTGTGATTGATAATATTTCCGTGCAAAATTAATAAATATTATTGATATTTACCACCGTATCAGGCGGTTAATTGGCATGCCTGCCATAATACGGCACGGCACGATGCAAAAAGCGCCCGGCAACGTATTACTGCCGGGCGCTTTGTCTGTTATTGTGGCGTCGTCGTTATTCTACAATCACCTTCTTTATACTTCCGTCTGAAAGTTTTACGATGTTGATGCCTTTCTGAGGTGCAGACAGGCGTACGCCGTTGGCATTGTAGCGTGCAACTTCCGTTGCCCCGGTGCCGTTGCTGATAGCCGTGTCAATGCCGGTTGCCGCGTCTTTTACTGCCGATATCTCGGTGTTGGTTACCCAAAGCTTGTCAGATATGTTCGTTTGTTTCGGCTTGCGGCTGATGAAGGCAACCACGTGCATGTTGTCCTTGTTCCAACCCTCGTCAAGAGTCACGCTGTATGTGTTCTCGTAAGCATTGCCGTTCATGTTCATCGCATCGCCGTAAGGATGTGTCACAACCTTGCGCAGCACGTTGTCGTGTGTGAATTCAGGTATCCATGAACCCTGATTTAGCTGCTTTGCCACCAGTCCGTCTTCGGTAAGGTATACCGTCAGGGCTGCGTCGGAGCCGATAAACTGGGTGAACTCGTCCAAAGTCTGTCCGGACACCTTTATGTCAAGATTTCTTGTAGCATTGTCGTATGTAGTGTTGATGGCGACAGATGCCAAAGCCGGAACATTGTTGGTGTAGTCGATAAAGTTGCTTAGATATTCTACGGCTTGGTCTTTTACGCTGGCGTTATAGGCTATGCCTAATGCCACCGGTGTCGTGTTTGGATAGGTCGTACGGTTGAACGATGCGCTGGGATATGTGTTTGTCTGGAAGCTCATGACGTAATTTCCCTCGTTGACAGTATACTGGTCGTTTCCAGACTGCATGTCTCCGTGTATGGATACCCATGCAATGTCGTTGCGTTTTGCAGCCACTCCTTCAAGCACACTTATGCCGAGAGGGCAGTATGTGCAGTATTGCGATGTGAAGTGCTCAATGAGTTGTTTCTGCCTCGGCATGCTTTCGGTATACACGTTGAATGCTGCCGAAGACCTGTCGTCGCTCGTTGCCTCTGTAGGCACGGCACCGTTGATAGCCTTGATATACATAGACAGCGAGTGTTCTCCGGTTGCCATGTCTGCCGGGATATTTACCGTGGCATTTACGTCTACGCCTTCATCGGTAAATTCGGGCGCGTTGAAGTCGATTGAAGACACTTCGTTGCCGTCAATCCCGATACCTACCGTAAAGTTTGAAGGTACAGACTTGCCGTCACTCCATACAGCGGTGTAAGCATAGAGTTCTCCTCCTTTCTTTACAAAAGGTGCGGCATCGGTGTTTCCTATTATAAGATCGTACTTCGGATAGCCGCCTTCCTTCTCAACTATGCACTGTACACTGAGGTTTCCATAGCTGACCCCCATGCTATACCAGCCCAGCCCAGATCCGAGATTTCCGTATATATAAGTTGGCGAGACGCTTGAGCCTGCATTTACGAAAGACAGTGGATATGCCGCAGTGCCGCTGCTTACCTGCGTGTAGTCAAAGCCTACGAGATATCCGCTGACGTTGCTTGCGTCTATTGTATATGGCGTGGTCAGTTCGACCATGTTCCATCCTGCTGAAGTAGAAACTACTTCTTGGGATACCACTTCGCTGCCGATGTTTCCGTTAGCTGTTAATTCTATTACGAATACACGCGATGCTCCTACAGGCTGGCAAAGACCAAAACGGATTGCCTTGATTTTGCCGCCGTCGAACTTGCTGCCTGCCGATATTGGGATAATGGTCGCAGCTTTCAGATTTCCAGGATATGTTGGAAGTCCTAAACCTTGGTTTGCTGCTCCGACATCATCTGTGTCATACACTCCCAATATCTTTTCGTTGTCGGCAAGCTGTATCTTCTTGCGTGCCTTCATAGGCTTCTTTATTTCGCCCGGCATTATAGCCTGGTTTCTCTGCACTATGCCTTTTTCTGCCTTTAAGACATCCTGCTTAAAACGGTCCTGGGCATTCGTTGTGCCGGCTATGAGCATGAATGCCGTCAATGTAAGTAATAATTTTTTCATAATTTTTTGTTTTATAATTAACACATGCTGGTTATCTCATGATTTTCTTTCTTGCCGACGGCTTTCCGTCCTTTACAGTTTCATAAATGTATATGCCCTTGCCGAGCGATGACAATGCAGCCTTGTCTGCGCCTGTCATGACGGTCTTGCCCGTTATGTCATATACATTCACGGTCGTCTTTTCACTTCCCGCAACGGCATCTATGCCTGCCGGGTCAGCGTAAATGCAGTTTACCGTCACTTCCGGACCGTATGCCTTGAACGTGTATTTGTAGTTGGGAAACTTGCCGCTTCTCGTCATAACCCTCAGCTTGAATGATATCGTGCTTGTGCCGTACATGCCCGTGCCAGCCGGAATCCACTCGCTGTTCAGCGGCAGTATGCCTCCCGCTGCCACGCTTCCGTTGCCTGTTGTGAACGACCCCGTTATTCCCGACTTGCACTCTTGAGGGAAGCATACCTGAAAGCTGCCGTTGGCAAGGCTCTTTACTGACACTTCTGCCGATATGTATGCCTCTGCCCCTGTGGTGTTCTTCACCGACAGTCCGGTGGATATGTACGACGGGTCTGTGCCGAACGGGTCTTCTGTCAGCTCGCTGACATTGACCGTGCTGCCGTCGGCAATGGTGTTTCCGTTTGCGTCTACGAAGCAGAACGTGTTGTCCGCTGTCTGTGCCTGCGCCGCTGTCACGGTAAGTGTGAGGAGCACGGCGATTATAGACTTTATTCTATTTTTCATATTCCTGTTAATTGTTTTATTTGTTTCTTATTATTAATAATAGGTGTGCGTCACGGGATTATTGCACCATGCGGCATTTCGTAGCCTGTATCACGCCGTTGTCGTTGTATACAAATGCCACGACGGACATGTTCTCCGGTTTCCAGGCTGTTTCTATGCCGGCTGTGCGGACAACGGTCTTTGTCTCTCCCTCAGCCACGCCGAAGTCCTCGCCCCATGTGCCGTTGACGGCTGCGCGGAACACATGGTTGTGCACATATTCCGAGTTTGGCTTTCCGTCGGGCATGAGCTGCATCGCCGTTATGCCGTCTTCGACCAGCCATATCTGCAACTTTCCGGCTGCCTTTTCTATGCCGAGCGCGGTGATGCCGATGTCTGCCTTGCGTCCCTCCTCATCGTAGCTGCATGTCACTTCGAGCGACAGGGGCGTGGTTTCCTGTATGTATTCGTAGACAGCCGACTGCCATAAGTCGCGTGTGCAAGTCTCTCCCCTGCGCCCTATCCTGCCTGCCGGAAGGTCGGGCGAGCCTGCTGCTGCAAAATATTCGTCGCCCGTTGCCGTGCGCAGTCCCGTAACCTTGTCCGTCGGATATACTGCCAGCGGACCTCCGTGTATGCCCACGGCTATGACGGCGTTGTCTCCGTATTGTTCTTTAAGCTGCTCTATCACGGCTGCGGCATTGGGACAGTTTACGCAGCGCTGTCCTGTGTACTCCTCGAGCAGCACGCACCGTTTTACCTCGGCAGGTTTCACGTAGATAAGGCGGTCTGCCTCGTCAACGGGATCGCATGCCGACAGCGTGATGCATGCCGTGCCCATTATGGCATATAATATATTTGTGAGTTTCATCTTTATCAGAAATTGTAGTTGTAAGATATAGTCATTCCCCTGCTTGCAGGTACATACCGGCATACGCCTCCGGAGCAGTTGATGCCCTCGCGGGTGCGTCCGTAGCCTAATTGTATGCGGTGCGCGCCCTTGTTGAAGGTCACGGCTCCCGAATAGTAGTGTATGTTTGTCTCCCCGCAGTTGTATTCGTCGGAGACGCTTATCATCCAGTTGGGGAGCAGCGAAAGCTCGAGCAGTCCGAAAGCCCAGTCGCCAAGGTCTTCTCCGGTGCTGAGATACTGTGCCTCGCCGCGCAGCGTCATCTTGCGGCTGATTTTATATTTTCCCTCGGCAACGAATATGTCGGAGTGTATCATGCCGCCCTCACCCTCCACGGCGGTCTTGTTATAAAACTGGTTCATGTACATCAGGTTGAGGGTGAACGCCTTTGTGAGCCTCTTCTCTATCTGTATGTTGAGGTCCTGATAGTATGTCTCGTCGCCCCACTTCCAGAAAGCCGACCCGTATCCGTCGGAACCTTCGGCACCGTTACCTCTTATGGTGCGGTCTATGGAGCGGATGTATGAGAAGTTCACTTTTACGCCCGTGCCGTATTTTCCGCCGAGCAGCGTGTTGCGGCGGAACTTGTATCCCAATGCCGCCTGATATGCCCACTCGCCGTTGGGGCGTGTGGCGTAGGGGTAGAGTGCCGCCAGCGTGTATGTGTGGTCCATGGTGAACGCCGGCAGGTGGTTTATGGTCGATGACAGCCCGTGCTCCTTGCGCATGCTGTTGAACGACATGTTGTCGCTGCGCTTTGCCTGGAGCAGCAGGCTCATGCCGCGCCGGGAGTATGATGCCGAGAGCATTGCCACGTGTCCCTTGCGGTAGATGTAGCCGTTGTCGAACGACGGGTCCTGACCTTTCTGTGCATATTCTGCAAGCAGGCTCAGCCCTCCTTTCTGCATGCGGGCACGCACATCGAAGGCATTGACGTTGAGGGGCATGTTCAGCTTGTGCGTGGCATCGGGCATGATGTCTTCCATGTCTTCGTGCTTGTTGATGTACGAAGCGCCGAGGGTTACGTATGTTCCGTTGTCTCGCAGGGGACTGATCCACTCGTCGAGGCTCAGCTCGATGTCGCCTCCCGACACAAGCGCGTCGTTATAATGCCAGTAGTTGCGCTGGTATCCGCTGAGAGCCTTGACGGCAACTCCGCGGAACGGGCGCGCCGTGACGCGTGCGCCGAGCAGCGAGTTGTCTATTCCGAGGCTGCGCTCCTCGTATGTGCGGAGGATGAAGCCCGAGCCGAACTGCTCGTAGAAGTTTCCGAGGGTAAGCTCAAAGCCGTCGAAGTGCATCTTCGCATAGATGTTTCCGAGTCCCCAGCCCTTGAAGCCCTTGTCAAATCCGGGCAGCGGGCGGTCGAGATATTCGAGCCTTATGCCCGCGTCAAGGTGCTTTGTCGACATCTTCACGTCGGCATACGTGTTTGTAAGCCAGTTGTCTTCATACTTTCCCGTGTTTATCTTCTCGTCTTCCTTAGGTATCAGGACGTCGCTCTGTATGCTTCCCGTCACGGTGATTTTCTTTCCGCCGTTGTCCTGTGCCGTTGCCGCCGCCGTGGCGAGCATCGCTGCCGCAAGCACCGCCATGCGGCTGTTTCGTATTATCTTTGCCATATAAGGTTGTTTGTGCATTATCCTATTTGCCTGTAAGCTCCCTCACCTTCTCGATGAGTTCCTGTTCGGCACCGTCGGTATATCCGTTGTGCTTGTACACGATGTTCCCCTTTCCGTCCACGATGAGCGTGTAGGGTATCATCTGTATGCCCAGTGCGCGCTTGAAGTCGCCGTTGGGGTCGAGCAGCACGTCGTATGTCCATCCGTTCTCGTCTACGAGCGGTTTCACCTTGTTGATGTTCTGTGCCTGGTCTATGGACACGGCTATCAGCCTGACGCCGGTCTCCTCCTGCCAGTCGTCGTAAACATCGGCTATTGCCTTCAGCTCTCGGTTGCAGGGCTTGCACCATGTTGCGAAGAAGTCGATGATGAACGGCTTTCCGTTGTTCGACAGCGTGTCGGTGCGTACCGTGCTGCCGTTGATTGTTTTCAATGTCACTGCCGGCAGCTGAGCCTTGGCGGCAGACGCGATGCAGAGGAGCATCACGATAAGCGGGAAAAATGCTTTTTTCATACCTGTGTTCTAAAAAGACATATCCGCAAGCGGCTCGTCATGTAGTGCCAAGCCGCCTGCGTATATATATTAAATATGTATGTCGGCGTTATTTAACAATAAGTTTCTTTGTTTGCATGTCCTTTCCTGTTCCTGACTTTATGATGTACATGCCTTTCTTAAGGCTCTTCACATCGGTTGTATTGACAGCTTTTCCGTCGATGCCGTAAATCGTGGTGCGTGCCGCCTGTGCCGTTGTCGTGGCAGACTCGATGCCTGCTGGCTCTGCGGTGGTGTCTACGACGAATGTGTCAAAGCTCGCATCTTCGGTTACGGCGAAGCCCAATATATACCTGCCGTCGGATGTTATGTAGGGAACAACGCTCGTGTAGAGGTCGTATTTGGCGAGTTCGGTTATGGACGGGTACACTTCAGACAGTGGCTTCGGACCTTTCTCTCCAGCTTTCCATATCACGCCGCGGCGTCCCATCATGCCCATGCGCGATGCGGTCTGTCCCACCGTGGTGCCGTCGTTGGCAATGGCGCTGCACTCAAACTCGGTGGAAGCGTCTATTGTTCCGCCTTCTTCAACTTCGCCCAGTTCAATTTCCTCGGTCTCGACATTCATGCGTCCCATTTTAGTAGGCGGATAGTCGGCACTGTTCTGCTGTACCATGAGCGATATCCACTTTCCGTTGCTGCTTATGCCTGTAGGCTGCATCACAAAGTAAGGATTGTTTCCATATTCAGGTTCAAACTTACCTTTGCACGGAGTGTGGAGCGTATAGCTGCCGTCATCGTTTCTTGTCCAATATATCACGGGATATGTTCCCATGTCGTCAACCACAAATCCTACTATGACCTTTCCGTCGGAAGATGCCGCTATAGCCTGCGTGCCGTTTACGCTGAAGCCGATTTCCTCGGTTGTGGGTTCTGGAAGAAGAATTTTATTGCCCTCAATCCACACACAGCCGTGTGATACATAGCTTTCATTATAAATGCTTCCTACCACCATTTTCCCGTCGGGTGTGATGTATTTTGCTTTGGCAAGGGGACTTCCTTGCTCTGCTTCAAGCTTTGTCATGGTGCCGTTTATGTCGAATGTTACAGCATCATCACCCCAATATCCTACTGCCACGCCGTTGTCTGACACTCTCTCTAGTGATGCCTCCGGATATTTCTCTGCATCGTAGAATGTCGTGTTGGTCTGCATGTCCCAGATAAATCCGGTGCCTGCCTCACTGTCTCCGCAAACGTATCTGCCGTTTTCTGAAATCGCCAGTCCTAAAAAGCCAAGACCCTCACCGGCACTTTTAAGTACGGTGATCTTCTGTGCATGGATGCTTGCAGCTGCAAGTAACAAAAAGGATAGTGTAAAGATTTTCTTCATAAAGTTGCTCTCCCCGTTTAATTGTTTTGTTTTATGATTAATGTTTTATGGTTGCAAAATGTATATAAATACACTTTTATTTCAGTCTTATGTCACTTTTTGTGTGGCTTTAATAACTTTTTGCAAATGTAAACGTTTTGTATCTATTTCACAATTCGGGGGGGGTGATTTAAGTATATTTAAGTTTATGAGATTTAAAATAAATATCGTTTAACACTTATATAATGCTTAATACATCTCTTTTTGTGTGCAAATGCAGCCTTTATATGAAATCGTCAGGTTTACATGAATTAAATATGGGTTCTGTGGATTGTACAAACCACCCCTGTCCCTCATTGCTTCCTTTGCTCCTTAAAGTCCTTAGCACCCTTAAAGTCTTTAAGGTCTTTAAAGTCATTAAAGACCGCAATGCCTATCAGCTCCTTACTCCATTTGCTCCTTCCTCCACTTTCTCCTCGCTTTATCATTTGTCCTTTAACTTCTTCTAACTTCCCCTAACTTCTTTAACTCCTTGACACTTCCCCTCCTTCCTCCCTTTCCTCCTCGCTTTATCATTTGTCCTTTAACTTCTTCTAACTTCCCCTAACTTCTTTAACTCCTTGACACTTCCCCTCCTTCCTCCGCTTTCTCCTCCCTTAATCATTTGTCCTTTAACTTCCTTAACTTCCCCTAACTTCTTTAACTCCCTAATACTTCCCTCCTTCCTCCTTTATATATAAATAGGTATAAGGTCCGCTACGGTATTGCCGTTCCGCATATATCTGCCCACTGCCGGAGCTGTGAAAAGTGCCGTTTTGTAACATATTGAAAATCAAGATGATACCTTTGGGGTTCTGAAAGACGGCATTTCAGACGCTGAAAGGGTATCTTTGGGAGCTTGAAATGCCGCCTTTTAGACCCCGATACATCACCTCTGCGAAAAAAGGATGTATCTTTCCGGTTGCCGGCAGACGTTTTTACAAATATCTCTAAATTACCGGTTAAGCACGATTTTTTTACATTTGTCGTGCTGAAATTAAAAATAATTTGTAACTTTGCAGCCCGAAGTATGTGCATGTTTCTGTCATGCAAGCATGTTGCTGTATGTATGCGACATCACAACTTTGCATATAAACTGTTGTAAATGTGCGATTTAGAGCTTTTTAAAATTGATTTGCAGAGGTTGGATGAAGGTGGCGAAACCTTTCATTACAATCTTGGTGACCAGTTTTTTGAAGCCCTTGACGCGTCCGAAGTGAGTGGCGGAGACTTAAAGGCAACCGTTGACGTGCGTCCTGTTACGCACGGAAGCTTTGAACTTGAGTTCCATGCGGAGGGCACGGTGGTTGTTCCGTGCGACCTGTGCCTTGACGACATGCGCCAGCCCATAAGTGCCGGCGGCAGGCTGATAGCCCGTTTCGGCGACGTGCAGGCTGCGCAGGGAGAATGCGATACGGACGGAGGAGACATTGTCATTGTGGATGAAGGCGAAGGCATCATCGACGTGTCATGGCTCATTTACGAGTTTATAGCCCTTGCCATACCGATAAAGCATGTACATGAGGCGGGAGAATGCAATCCCGAAATGGTGAAGGCACTTGGCGGATACATGTCCGACGGCTCCGAAGAGCAGGACGGCGGGCATGCGACAGACCCCAGATGGAGTGAATTAGAGAAATTAAAAACAATAATTAAAGATTAAAAGAAAATGGCACATCCTAAAAGAAGACAGTCTAAGACTCGTACACTTAAGAGAAGAACTCATGATAAGGCTGTAGCTCCAACATTGGCTAAATGCCCTAACTGTGGTGCTTTCTATGTTTATCACACGGTTTGTCCTACATGTGGCTATTACAGGGGAAAGGTAGCTATAGTAAAGGAAACAGCTGAATAATGGAGAAAATAAACGCAATAATCACGGGTATCGGCGGATACGTTCCGGACTATGTCCTCGACAACGAGGAACTTTCCAGAATGGTGGACACCAACGATGAGTGGATTATGACGCGTGTCGGCATCAGAGAACGCCGCATATTGGCTGAAGAGGGACTGGGAACATCATACATGGCGCGCAAGGCGGCAAAGCAGCTTCTTGCCAGGACAGGAGCCGATCCCGACTCCATCGATGCAGTGATTGTATCCACATCGACAGCCGACTATCAGTTTCCTTCAACCGCATCGGTGGTTCTCGGAAAGCTCGGACTGAAGAATGCCTTTGCATTCGACTTCTGGGCAGCGTGCTGTGGCTTCCTTTATTCTCTCGACGTTGCGGCAGGCATGATACAGAGCGGCCGCTATAAAAAGATTATCGTCATAGGTGCGGACAAGATGTCGTCGGTCGTTGACTATAAGGACCGCAGTACATGTGCACTCTTTGGAGACGGTGCCGCAGCCGTGTTGGTCGAAGGTACCACTGAGGAGAATATCGGAGTGATGGACTCTTACTTCCGTGCCGACGGCAAAGGTCTGCCTTTCCTTCACGTAAAGGCGGGCGGTGCTGTATGTCCTCCGTCGCATTTCACCGTAGACCACCGTCTGCATTATCTGTATCAGGAGGGTCGCACGGTGTTCCGCTATGCCGTTACGAGCATGAGTGACGACTGTGCGCTGATTGCAGAACGCAACAACCTGAATAAGGATAACATAAGATTTGTTGTTCCGCATCAGGCGAACATACGCATCATTGAGGCGGTTGCAAAGCGTCTTGACCTGCCCATGGACAAGGTGATGGTGAACATCGAGCACTTCGGCAATACCAGTGCGGCGACAATACCGCTTGCACTTTGGGAAAACGAGCACCTGCTCAAAAAGGGCGACAACCTGATAATGACGGCTTTCGGTGCCGGTTTCGTACACGGGGCTTCATATTACAAGTGGGCTTACGACGGTTGCAAGTCCGCCGCAGGCAGATAATAAGGGGCTTGGGTAGAATACGAAAGAGACGCATCACGTTGTTCTGTGTGGTGCGTCTTTTTTGTCTTTTCACGTTCTGTCGCGGCATCTCGGTTGCCTGCAGGCGTGTGATGAGCAATAAACGTCTTTTGTTTTGATTTTCAACAAGGTAAAACATGGCGTTTTTGAGGAAACCGGATTTTTTTAGTATATTTGCATCAAAGAATTGGCTTTGCCGCCGCAAGCCGTGCCGATGCCCGATACTTGCTATTCTTTTTCAGCAGACTTACATTATTATATAATATAAAGAAAACCTTAGAACAAATGCACAAGGCAGGTTTTGTAAACATAGTGGGCAATCCGAACGTGGGAAAATCAACGCTGATGAACCAGCTCGTGGGCGAGCGTATAAGCATTGCCACGTTCAAGGCGCAGACCACGCGCCACCGCATAATGGGCATAGTGAATACCGACGAGATGCAGATAGTGTTCTCTGACACGCCCGGCGTGCTCAAGCCTAACTACAAGTTGCAGGAGTCGATGCTGGCATTTTCGGAGTCGGCACTTCAGGATGCAGATGTCCTCCTGTATGTTACCGACGTGGTGGAAAACCCCGAAAAGAATGCCGAATTTCTCGGCAAGGTGCAGAAAATGACAATTCCCGTCATTCTTCTTATAAACAAGATAGACATGAGCGACCAGAAGCAGCTTGGCGACATTGTGGCAAAGTGGCACTCGCTGCTGCCAGCTGCCGAGATATTACCCATATCGGCGCTTAACAAGTTCGGCACCGACATGCTCCTCAAGCGTATCAAGGAACTTCTGCCAGACTCTCCGCCATACTTCGACAAGGACCAGCTGACGGACAAGCCGGCACGTTTCTTTGTCAGCGAGATTATCCGCGAGAAGATACTTCTTTACTACGACAAGGAGATACCCTACTCGGTGGAGGTGAGCGTGCAGTCGTTCAAGGAAGACGAAAAGCACATACACATCAATGCCGTGATATATGTAGAGCGCGATTCGCAGAAGGGCATCATCATCGGACATCAGGGCTATGCGCTGAAGAAGATGAGCACCGAGGCGCGCAAGGCTCTCGAGAAGTTCTTTGGAAAGAGCATTTACCTCGAGACTTTCGTAAAGGTCGACAAGGACTGGCGCTCTTCCAAGAAAGAGCTTGACAGCTTCGGGTATAATCCCGATTAACGGTACAGACGGCGACACGTTGTGGCAGCGATAGCCGCGGCATGCCGGAGGACAGCCGAATTATATTACAAACAACATGTGAAGCCGTGCCGGAACAGTGTTACAGCTTACGGAACTTCACAAAAAAATAAATCAAATGGCAAATTTAGTAGCAATTGTCGGACGGCCCAATGTTGGAAAGTCCACCCTTTTTAACCGGCTCACGAAGACACGCCGTGCCATTGTGAGCGATGAGGCAGGCACCACGCGCGACCGCCAGTACGGCAAGTGCGAGTGGAACGGGCGTGAGTTCTCCGTCGTGGATACGGGCGGATGGGTCGTGAACTCTGACGATATATTTGAAGAAGAGATACGCAAGCAGGTTATAATAGCGACGGAAGAGGCAGACCTCGTGCTCTTCCTTGTAGACGTTACGACAGGTCTTACCGACTGGGACGAGGACGTTGCCCTTATCCTGAGGCGTTCGAAGCTGCCTGTAGTGCTTGTTGCGAACAAGACGGACAACAACTACCAGTATTATGCAGCTGCCGAATTCTACAAGCTGGGGCTTGGTGATCCGGTCTGTATAAGCAGTGCCACGGGCAGCGGCACAGGCGATTTGCTCGACATTGTGGTGGAGAGCTTGTCGTTCGACAAGACCGATGACGTGGAGGAAGGCATTCCCCGCTTTGCCGTGGTGGGACGTCCCAATGCGGGAAAGAGCAGCATCATAAATGCGTTTATAGGCGAAGACCGCAACATCGTGACGGAGATTGCCGGCACGACACGCGACAGTATATATACAAGGTACGACAAGTTCGGCTTCGACTTCTATCTTGTCGACACGGCAGGCATACGCCGCAAGAACAAGGTTTCCGAAGATTTGGAGTTCTATTCGGTGATGCGCTCCATACGTTCGATAGAGAGTTCGGACGTCTGCATCCTCATGATAGACGCCACGAGGGGAATAGAGGCGCAGGACATGAACATCTTCCAGCTTATTCAAAAGAACAACAAGTCGCTTGTAGTGGTTGTAAACAAGTGGGATTTGGTTGAGGACAAGACACAGAAAGTTATCGACACGTTCGAGAATGCGATACGCAACCGCATGGCACCGTTCACCGATTTCCCGATAATATTTGCCTCGGCACTAACTAAGCAGCGCATATTCAAGGTGCTGGAGACCGCAAAGGAAGTGTACCTGAACCGTAAGGCAAAGATCGGGACATCGAAGCTTAATGAGGTGATGCTTCCCCTCATAGAAGCTTATCCGCCTCCTTCGATTAAGGGAAAGTACATAAAGATAAAGTACTGCACGCAGCTGCCGAACACGCAGATACCGTCGTTTGTCTTCTACGCCAACCTTCCCCAGTATATCAAAGAGCCTTACAGGCGTTTCCTTGAGAATAAGATACGCGACAACTGGAAGCTCACCGGTTCGCCAATAAACATCTTTATACGTCAGAAGTGATGAGGAAGGCTTTCCTTGCATGTATCTGTGCGGTTGCCGCGATGTGCCTCTCGTGTTCGGAAAAGAAGGCGGAGTATACGGCAGGGCAAGCCGCAAAGGAATATTACGACATGCTTTTTGCCGGCGACTATGCCGGCTTCACCGATGCCATGTTCTTCCCCGACAGCATCCCCGAGACGTACCGCAGTCAGCTGGTGGCAAACGCCGCGATGTTTGCGGCGCGGCAGAAAGAGGTGCACAACGGTGTCCGTGAGGTGCAGATACTCGGCTGCAAGACCGACACGGCATCGTCCACGGCGCAGGCATTCCTGCTTTTCTGCTATGGCGACAGCCTCAGTGAAGAAGTAGTCGTGCCGATGACGAGACACAACGGCAAATGGCTTATGCGCTGATATGTAACGATAAAGGCGCAAAGAGAGCATCTTCCGCATGATGCCTCTTTGCGCCTTTTATTTATTCTCTTACTTTACGGCATCTTCAGCCGTTGTTTCTCCGGAGCTTTTCCATTTCGTTCTGCTTCATCTTTTTCAGCAGGTCGCTTGCAAAGACGAAGTCGGTGAGCTTCTGGTTTGTAGACATCATGATGTCGCTGCTCTTGCCTTCCCACTCCTTCTTTCCCTCGTATATGTAGATAATCTTCTCTCCTATGCCCATTACGGAGTTCATGTCGTGGGTGTTGATGATTGTCGTTATATTGAACTCGTGCGTTATTCCGTGCAGCAGTTCGTCTATCACAAGCGACGTCTTGGGGTCCAGACCGGAGTTCGGCTCGTCGCAGAACAGATATTTGGGGTTGAGGGCTATCGCCCTTGCAATTGCCACGCGCTTCTGCATGCCGCCCGATATCTCGTCCGGATATTTCCTTTCCGCGCCTGTCAGGTTTACCCTCGCAAGACACTCCTGCGCCCTTTTCGTCCGTTCGCGGTAGTTCATCGACGAGAACATGTCTAACGGAAACATCACGTTTTCGAGCACGTTGAGCGAGTCGAAGAGTGCCGCGCTCTGAAAAATCATTCCCATTTCGCGCCTCATTGCCACCTTCTCCTTCTTGTCCATGAGCACAAAATTGCGCCCGTCGTACAACACCTCGCCGCTTGTGGGGTCGAGAAGTCCGACGAGATTTTTCACCAGCACGGTCTTTCCGCTGCCGCTCTGACCTATTATGAGGTTTGTCTTTCCATTCTCAAAGGTGGCACTAATGTCCTTCAGCACCTCCTTGTCTCCGAATGACTTGTATAAATGGTTTATCTCTATCATGGTGTTTCTTTCTTTATCAGCAGTTGTCCGCAGCCCTGCGCGGCGTCATTCCCCGTTTCTGCCGCCTGCGTCTACGACAGCAGCTTGGTGAGGAACACGTCAGAGAACAGTATCAGCACGCTCGAGCATACGACGGCGTTGGTGCTTGCCTTGCCCACTTCCACCGAGCCGCCTTCGACCGTATATCCGTAGAACGACGACACGCTGGATATTATGAAGGCGAAAAACAGGCTCTTTATGATGCTCATCCATACGAACCACGGCGTGAAGTTGTGTTGTAGACCGAGCGTAAGGTCCTCCGGACTAAGTATGTTTCCGATGTATGCCGTACCGTATGCGCCGAGTATACCTGTTGCCGATGAAAAGACGACAAGGAACGGCATGAGCGTCACCAGTCCCAGTATCTTGGGCATTATGAGGTATCCTGCTGAGTTGACGCCCATTATCTCGAGCGCGTCAATCTGCTGTGTCACCCTCATTGTGCCGAGTTCCGACGCGATGTTCGACCCCACCTTGCCAGCCAGTATCAGACACATTATTGACGAGGAGAACTCGAGCAGCATTATCTCACGCGTCGTATAGCCCGACACCCAGCGCGGCATCCACGGGCTTTGGATGTTCAGTTTCATCTGGATACATATAACGGCACCGATGAAAAACGATATTAGCAGCACTATGCCTATGGAGTTTACCCCGAGTGCCGACATCTCCTTGATATATTGCTTGGCGAACATCCTTATGCGTTCGGGGCGCGAGAAAGCACGTCCCATGAGCATGATGTAACGTCCGAAGAGTGTAAGTCCTTTGTCTATCAGCATTTTAACAAAATGAAAAATATTACTTTCCTTGACGGATAAATTCATTGCAAAAGTAACCAAAAATAGCCAAAAAACTACAAAGGGGTTAAGAGTTTTTTAGCATAACCACCTTTATTAGAGACAAAATTACTACTTTTGCATATAAATTACGGAAGTTTCGCACGGTCAGGCTTTTAATCCCTGAAGTCCCGCAGTCGGGAACAGGAGGGCGGAAAGGTTGCCGCTGACATGTTTTGAGCCGTGCCGGCTGTGTCCCAGCCCTGTCTTATGAGGCTTGGAAAAACCGGTGGCGGCAGCCTGAACGTGAGGAAAAAAGGACAAATAGAAGTTTATATGGACGGAAAAGAAATGACAGGCTCCGGCGCAGGGAGCACCGGGATGATGCTTCGTACCGAAGGTCTTGTGAAGCAATATGGCAAGCGCACCGTTGTCAACGATGTCTCCATCAACGTGAGACAGGGCGAGATTGTCGGTCTGTTGGGACCGAACGGAGCCGGCAAGACAACGTCGTTCTATATGACTACGGGACTTATCGTGCCCAATGCCGGTCATATATACCTTGACGACAAGGACATTACGGAATATCCGGTGTACAAGCGTGCCCGTGCGGGAATTGGCTACCTGCCTCAGGAGGCGAGCGTTTTCCGCAAGATGAGTGTGGAGGACAACATCCTTTCCGTTCTCGAAATGACGGGCAAGCCGCGCAAGTATCAGCTGGAAAAGCTCGAGAGCCTCATTGCCGAGTTCAGCCTCGGCAAAGTGCGCAAGAACCTCGGCGACAGGCTCTCGGGAGGCGAACGGCGCCGCACGGAGATAGCCCGCTGCATGGCGATAGAGCCTAAGTTCATCATGCTTGACGAGCCTTTTGCCGGCGTTGACCCCATTGCCGTGGGCGAGATACAGAAGGTGGTGGGACAGCTTAAATACCGCAACATCGGAATATTGATAACCGACCACAACGTGGACGAGACCCTTGCCATTACCGACCGTGCATATCTTCTCTTTGAAGGGCGCGTCCTTTTTCAGGGCACACCCGAAGAACTCGCAGCCAACAAGATTGTAAAGGAGAAATATCTCGGGCGCGATTTCGAGCTGAAAAAGAAAGAATTCCGTTTCAGTACGGGGCAGTTTCAGGAGGGAGAAAACGACTGACGGAACCCCTTCCGCAACATGCCGGGAGACATAAGAATATTACCTTTGTAACAGGTTGTTACACAACGCTTTACAAAAGGCGGTCTTTTGCAGTGCGAAAGACCGCCTTTTAGCGTCTGAAAAGCCGTCTTTCAGGAGCCGAAATGCCACCTCTTGCAAAATGCCGGTTCACGTCCCTTTTTCACGCCGCCGCCTTTCAGCATTTTGTTTTGTCGTTTATGACGGTGCGGACACTTGCGTCCTATGGTTAAAAAAATAAACTTTTGACATATTTTTTTCCATTATATTAGGTATTTACGGCTTAATTCAGTAATTTTGCACCTCAATTTTGAATTAATAATTAACATAAAAATACAAGAGATGAAGATTTCATTTGAAAATCCCGACAAAGTTAATGGTCTTTTGACTTTGACTGTAGAAGAAGCCGATTATAAGGATAAAGTCGAGAAGACACTGAAAGACTATCGTAAGAAAGCCAATATCCCCGGTTTCCGTCCGGGACAGGTTCCGATGGGCATGATTAAGCGCCAGTTCGGAACATCAGTGAAAGTTGATGAGATAAACAAGCTTCTTGGCGAGCAGATTTACAAATATGTAAACGACAACAACATAAAGATGCTTGGCGAGCCGATGCCGTCCGAGAAGCAGACACCAGTGGACATGGAAGCCGCAGCACCATACACATTCATGTTCGACATAGCCGTAGCTCCCGAGTTCAAGGTCTCTCTGACGGGCGACGACACGATAGACTACTACACTATTGACGTTGACGATGCCCTCATTGACCGTCAGGTAGAGATGTTTGCATCGCGCAGCGGCCATTATGACAAGGCAGAAGAATATCAGCCCAACGACATGCTCAAGGGCGATATACGCGAGCTTGACGAGAACGGAAACACAAAGGAAGGCGGCATAACCGTTGAGGGAGCTGTCATGATGCCCGAATATATAAAGGTTGACGACCAGAAGAAGCTCTTCGAAGGCGCGAAGCAGGGCGACATCATCACGTTCAACCCCAAGAAGGCATACCCCGATAACGACGTGGAAGTTTCTTCCCTGCTCAAGATAAAGAAAGAGGAAGCTGCCGGACTTACGTCTGATTTCAGCTATCAGGTTATCGAGATATCACGCTTTGTAAAGGCTGAGGTTAACCAGGAGCTTTTCGACCAGGTGTATGGCAAGGATGCTGTGAAGGACGAGAAGGAGTTCCGCGGTAAGATTGCAGACGGCTTGAAGAACCAGCTTGCTGCCGACTCAGACTACAAGTTCATCGTTGACGTGCGCAAATATCTCGAAGACAAGGTCGGTGCGCTTACCTATCCCGATGCTATGCTTAAGCGTATAATGCTTAACAACAACAAGGACAAGGGACAGGAGTTTGTAGATAAGAACTATGACATGAGCATCAAGGAGCTTACATGGCACCTCATCAAGGAGCAGCTCGTTGCCGACAACGGAATAAAGATTAACGACGAGGACCTCAAGGATACTGCCAAGGAAGCCGCACGCGCACAGTTTGCACAGTATGGCATGAACAACATCCCCGAGGAATACATCGAGAACTATGCCGCAGACATGCTCAAGAAGAAGGAATATACCGACTCCCTGATAGACCGCAGCATAGACCGCAAGCTTACATCGGTGCTCAAGGGCGTGGTTAAGCTCAACGGCAAGAATGTCAGCCTTGACGAATTCAACAAGATGATGAGCGAGTAAAAAGGCACATTTTTTTGAAAAAACTTTCTTATACAAGGAGGTTGTCGGCTTTTTTTAGTATCTTTGTGTTTAGAAGATACCGGAAAGTGCCGGTAACCTCTTTCCTTTTTAATAAAACGAACATATTATTATGAATGATTTTAGAAAATATGCGACAGGGCATCTGGGCATCAGCGGCATGGTTGTCGACGATGTGATGAAGGCTCAGGCACAGTATCTCAATCCTTATATACTGGAAGAGCGGCAGCTCAACGTCACTCAGATGGACGTATTCTCGAGGCTGATGATGGACCGCATCATATTTCTCGGGACACAGATAGACGACTATACGGCAAACACCCTTCAGGCTCAGCTGCTGTATCTCGACTCCACCGACCCCGGCAAGGACATCTCCATATATATCAACAGCCCCGGAGGCAGCGTCACGGCTGGTCTCGGCATCTATGACACCATGCAGTTCATAACGAGCGACGTGGCAACGATGTGTACCGGAATGGCTGCTTCAATGGCGGCGGTGCTTCTCGTTGCCGGTGCCGAAGGCAAGCGCACGGCTCTTACCCACAGCCGCGTGATGATACACCAGCCTCTCGGAGGGGTCCAGGGACAGGCGTCGGACATAGAGATAGAGGCAAAGGAGATAATGAAGTTCAAGAAAGAACTTTACACGATAATATCCGAACACTCGCACACACCGTATGAGAAAGTGTGGAAAGACTCGGACCGCAACTACTGGATGACAGCCGATGAGGCAAAGGAATACGGCATGATAGACGCCGTGATGAGACGGAAGAACAAGCTCGGGACGGCAGCGGACAACGGTGGCGGTAACGGTGAGGCAGTGCAGGAGTAAAGAAAATAAAGGACAGGATGAAGAAAACTTGCAGCTTCTGCGGTAGAAGTGAAAATGAGGTAAAATTGTTGATAACGGGGCTTAACGGCCATATCTGCGAAGAATGTGCCAAGCAGGCGTACGACATAGCCTGCTCGGCGGGATTTGCAGAGGAGAAAGACGAAGAGGACGCTCCGGTATTAGACTGGAAGGCAGTGCCCAAACCGCATCAGATAAAGGAGCATCTCGACCAGTATGTGATTGGTCAGGACGAGGCAAAGCGATATCTCTCCGTTGCCGTGTACAACCATTACAAGCGTCTGCAGCAGGCGGTTGAGGACGACGGCGTGGAGATAGAGAAGAGCAATATAATAATGGTGGGAAGCACCGGAACGGGCAAGACGCTCCTTGCAAGGACGATAGCCCGCCTGCTTGACGTGCCTTTCACCATTGTCGACGCAACGGTCTTTACCGAGGCGGGATATGTCGGCGAGGACGTGGAGAGCATCCTCAGCCGCCTGCTTCAGGTTGCCGACTATAATGTGCAGGCTGCCCAGAGAGGCATAGTGTTCATCGATGAGGTGGACAAGATTGCGCGTAAGAGCGACAATCCCTCGATTACCCGCGACGTAAGCGGTGAGGGAGTGCAGCAGGGACTGCTGAAGCTTCTTGAGGGTTCTGTCGTCAACGTGCCGCCCCAGGGCGGGCGCAAGCATCCCGATCAGGAGTATATACACATAGACACGAAGAACATACTGTTTATCTGCGGAGGAGCCTTTGACGGGATAGAGCGCAAGATTGCCCAGCGCCTGAACACCCATGTGGTGGGTTTCAGCTCGGTTGACAACGTGCGCGGAATAGACAAGGGCAACCTCATGAAGTACATACAGCCGCAGGACCTCAAGTCGTTCGGACTTATTCCGGAGATTATAGGCCGTCTGCCGGTGCTTACATATCTTAACCCGTTGGACCGCAAGGCTCTCCGGTCGATACTCGTTGAGCCGAAGAACTCCATCGTGAAACAGTATATAAAGCTGTTTGAGATGGACGGCATAAAACTCTCATTCACCGACGGGGCACTCGACTTCATCGTAGACAAGGCAATGGAGTACAAGCTTGGCGCAAGAGGTCTGCGCTCCATAGTCGAGAGTGTGGTGATAGACGCCATGTTCGACATACCGTCGCAGAACGTCGATGCGTTCGAGGTGGATACCGACTATGCACGCTCACAGCTTGAAAAAGCAAACCTCAGCAAGCTTGACTATGCCTGATGTGAGGATGTCCCATTGAAAACACAACCTAATAACATAAGAAAAAGAATGCCTGTTGTTTATGGCAAATGACATTAATCTAATAGAAAAACTGAAGCAGTATTTCGGCTTCGACAAGTTTAAGGGCGATCAGGAGGCTATCGTGCGTAACGTCCTTGACGGCAAGGACTCGTTCGTGCTTATGCCTACGGGCGGCGGCAAGTCACTGTGCTACCAGCTTCCTTCGCTCATAATGGAAGGCACGGCAATAGTCATATCACCGCTCATAGCCCTTATGAAAAACCAGGTGGACGTCATAAACGGCATGAGCGAGGATGAGGGCGTGGCGCATTATCTTAACTCTTCGCTCAACAAGTCGGCAATAGACCAGGTGAAGAGCGACATCCTGTCAGGCAGGACGAAGCTTCTGTATGTGGCACCGGAGTCGTTGACGAAAGACGAGTATGTGCTTTTCCTGAAGAAAGTGCATATCTCGTTCTATGCCATAGACGAGGCACACTGCATCTCGGAGTGGGGACATGACTTCCGTCCGGAGTACCGTCGCATACGCCCGATAATAAACGAGATAGGCAATGCACCGGTGATTGCCCTGACGGCAACCGCCACCGACAAGGTGAGGACCGACATCAAGAAGAGCCTCGGCATACTTGATGCCGTGGAGTTCAGAAGCTCCTTTAACCGTCCGAACCTTTATTACGAGGTAAGGTCGAAGACAAAGGACATCGACAAGCAGATAGTGAAGTTCATAAGGCAGAACCCCGGCAAGAGCGGAATAATCTATTGCCTGTCGCGTAAGAAGGTGGAAGAGCTTGCCGAGGTGCTCAAGGCAAATGAAATAAAGGCTGCCGCATATCACGCGGGGCTTGACTCTGCAACGCGCTCCAACACCCAGGACGACTTTCTGATGGAACGCATTGACGTGATTGTGGCGACGATAGCCTTCGGAATGGGCATTGACAAGCCCGATGTGAGGTTTGTCATACACTACGACATACCGAAGAGTCTCGAAGGATACTATCAGGAGACAGGGCGCGCCGGACGTGACGGCGGAGAAGGGAAGTGCATCGCCTTCTATTCGTCAAAGGACTTGCGCAAGCTCGAGAAGTTCATGGAAGGCAAGCCTGTTGCCGAACAGGATATAGGCAGGCAGCTGCTGCAGGAGACAGCGGCGTATGCCGAGTCGTCGGTGTGCAGGCGCAAGCTGTTGCTCCATTATTTTGGTGAGGAGTTCGAGCCGGACAACTGTGAGAACTGCGACAACTGCCTCAATCCAAAGACAAAGATAGAGGCTAAGGACGCCCTTGCCGTGGTGCTGCAGGCGATAACGGTGCTTAAAGAAGACTTCAGGACCGACTATGTCACCGATTTCGTAAAGGGTAATCCCACGGACGACATCGTTGCACACAAGCATGACAGGCTTGATGACTTCGGTGCCGGCGAGGATATGGACGGCAGTATATGGAACCCCGTGATACGTCAGGCAATCATTGCAGGATATATAAAGAAGGACGTGGAGAACTACGGTCTTCTCAAACTTACGCCGGAAGGCAGGGCATTCATGAAAAATCCGTCGTCGTTCATGATTGTGAAAGATAATGAGTTCCATGAAGACGGTGACGATGAAATGGGAGAGAAGCACGGAGGTGCCCTTGACCCCACGCTTTGTGCCATGCTTATGGATTTGCGCCGTAAGGTGAGCCGCAGGCACGGGCTGCCGCCATACATCATCTTTCAGGATGTGTCGATAGACCAGATGGCAACCGTATATCCGATAACGCTGGAGGAGCTGCAGAACATACAGGGCGTAGGGGCAGGCAAGGCAAGACGTTACGGCAGGGAGTTTGTAGAACTGATAAAGGCACACTGCGAAGAGAACGGCATAGAGCGTCCTGAGGACCTGCGTGTGCGCACGGTGGCAAAGAAGTCGATGCTTAAGGTAAAGATAATACAGAACATCGACCGCCATGTGCCGCTTGACGACATTGCCGATGCACAGAACATAGACTTTGAGGACCTTCTTACAGAGGTTGAGGCTATCGTATACAGCGGAACGAAGCTCAATATAGACTATTTCCTGGATGAGGTCGTGGACGAAGACCATATTGACGACATTTACGAATATTTCAAGACAAGCGAGACCGACGACCTTGAAGTGGCGATGGAAGAGCTTGGAAGCGACTATACCGAGGATGAGGTGCGGCTCGTACGCATAAAGTTTTTCTCGGAAATGGCAAACTGACGGCATGCCGCGCACGGAGTGTCGCGCGGCATGCACACCTTATATATAATCCTTGCAGCGGGAAATATATATGCAATTTTAGTTTTTTTTATAACATGACATCATTGCATTGACATTTTGTTTTATTATCTTTGCATCCGACAGACTACTAATAGCTATCAAGAAAGCGTAATATATTCAATTGTTATACCAGCCGTCCGTGTGCCGGAATGGTTATATATGTTGATTTGCGGGATGACAGCGTGTCATTCTTAAGTTTTTTGTATAATCTACCTAAAACAATAAAATGAAACTGATAAAGATGATGAGTTTTATGTCAAGCCAAATGCCGGGTGCTTTGGCTGCATGCAGGAAGAGGCTCTTTACAGTAGCCTTGGTCTGTTGTGTGTCGTGCTTTTCCGTAAATGCACAGGTCGTTGACGGCCGCGACTTCTCGATAGACGGCTTTGCAGCCGTTGACGGCAATGCCGGTACAAACCACTATCGTGCAGGCGGGACAACAGGAGGCGCAGGCGGCAAGGTCGTTTATGCAGCCAATTTCTCACAGCTTCAGGCATATATGCAGGCAAAAGATCCGTACATAGTCATTGTGGACAAGGACATGACAACAGGTATAACATGTTATGTCGACGGGCTTAATACGGGGAAACTGTGCGATGTGCAGGACGGTTCACAGGGTGTGCCGACCACCTACGGGGAGCGGATATTGGTGGCGCCGAACAAGACGCTTATCGGCGTAACTGACCCTAAAACAGGCAATGCTCCCCTGTTTTCGCGCATAACATTTGTGATGCAGTGTGTAGACAACGTTATCATACGCAACTGCCGTTTCACGATGAACGGCGTGCCGGTGCTTAAAAGCGGCGAGAACAAGATTGTGGCATTCCGTAACGGGGTGCAGACAGAAGTGGGAGACCCCGACTGTATAGGCATACAGGCAGATAAGGTGAGCGCAAAGACCGACTGGGGCGGTCATATCTGGATTGACCACTGTGAGTTCTTCAACGGCAATGCGGCGAGCAAGGACCGTTATGACGGTCTGCTCGACTGTAAGAACAACGTGCAGTGGATGACCTTCAGCTATAATCATTTCCATAATCACGACAAGTCGTGCCTGTTCGGCAAGGGAGACAGCGATGTGTATGAGAACTGCCGTACAATATCTTTCCACCACAATTTCTTCGAGAACATAGAAGGCTCGCGCCTCCCGTTGCAGCGCGGCGGCAATCTCCACTTCTACAACAATTACATGCTTGGCTGTGAAGACGGCTGGGATGTGCGTCCGGGAGCCGTCGGCTGTCTTGAGGCAAGCTATTTCGAGAACACCAAGTCGCCCGTCCGCTCGGACCGTGGAGGCTCTCTTAATGTCAACAAGACATCGGGGTACGACGTGATATATAAAGGTTGCAACAACCTGATGGAAGGCTATACCAATACTGATGGGCACAAGATAAGCAAGAGCTATCCGGTGACGGCGACAAAATGGACGCCCGTGCAGACCTCTTCCTCTTACAGGGTGAACAATCTGGACAAGACTGCCGATGTGCCGGAACTGCTGAAAAAGTATGCAGGAGCGGGAAAGATTGAAATATACAAGGCTTATACGGACAATCTGCCCGGTGAGGATATAAACGAGTTTGCACATGCCGTGAAGAACAAGCTGACGGGTGATGCCTATGATGATGACGGAAACAAGATAACCGATGTGCCCACGGCAATAGACGGCACGGTTGCGGGAGGTATGGCAAATACCGTTTACTATACTCTTGACGGTGTACGCGTGAACGCTCCGGAGAAAGGAGTGTATGTGCGCAAGGCTTTTGATGCGCAGGGAAGAGTCAGCGTTTCGAAGGTCGTGATAAGATAAACATAGTTTTGGGGCGTTGCCCCGTGTGTAATAATATATCAAAGAATAATAATTACTTGATTGGGTGTCGTTCTTATGTGAATAAGGGCGGCACTTTTGTCTGCCTGTACTTCGGTGTACGGGAAGCCGCATAGAACCGCTGGTTTGCATGTATGCCGGAGCGTTGTGCCCTCACGCGCGCACGTTAAATAGAATTAATAAGGAGAATGAAAGGAATGAATGTTTTACCGAATGGATTTTTTTTGCTAAATTTGCACGCAATAAATTCCAAAATAATATGTCATCATTTGTTGCAGATAAGATTGTAATGGACGGTCTTACGTTTGACGACGTCCTTTTAATTCCCGCTTATTCAGAGGTGCTTCCGCGCACGGTAGAGTTGAAAACCAAGTTCTCCCGTAACATAGAACTTAATATTCCGTTTGTTACGGCGGCGATGGACACCGTTACCGAGGCAGCAATGGCGATTGCCATAGCGCGTGAAGGTGGCATTGGCGTGATACACAAGAACATGTCGATAGAGGAGCAGGCACGTCAGGTGGCTATCGTGAAACGTGCCGAGAACGGCATGATTTACGACCCGGTGACGATACGCCGCGGTTCAACTGTGCGTGAGGCTCTCGATATGATGGCAGAATACCATATCGGAGGTATTCCTGTTGTTGACGACGACAACCGTCTGGTAGGCATCGTTACCAACCGCGACCTGCGCTTTGAACTCTGTCCCGAAAGGAAGATAGACGAGGTTATGACTTCAGAAAATCTCGTTACAACGGACATACAGACAGACCTCGTGGCGGCTGCAAAGATATTGCAGGAGAACAAGATTGAGAAGTTGCCCGTGGTTGACGGCGACAACAAGCTGGTAGGACTTATAACATACAAGGATATCACCAAGGCAAAGGACAAGCCCATGGCATGCAAGGACGAGAAAGGACGTCTGCGCGTCGCTGCCGGAGTGGGCGTGACGGCAGATACGCTCGACCGTATGAAGGCACTTGTTGAGGCTGGTGCAGATGCCATTGTGATAGATACCGCACACGGACACTCGAAGTCGGTGATAGAAAAACTCGTCGAGGCAAAGGCTGCATTCCCCGGTGTTGATATCGTCGTGGGCAATGTTGCTACGGGCGCGGCGGCAAAAATGCTCGTGGAGCACGGTGCCGATGCCATAAAGGTGGGTATAGGTCCGGGCAGTATATGTACTACGCGTGTTGTTGCTGGAGTCGGCGTTCCGCAGCTCAGTGCTGTATATGACGTGGCTTGTGCACTTGCCGGAACGGGTGTTCCGTTGATTGCCGACGGCGGACTTCGTTATTCTGGAGATGTTGTCAAGGCTCTTGCTGCCGGCGGATACAGCGTTATGATTGGCTCGCTTGTTGCCGGAACGGAAGAAAGTCCGGGCGACACGATAATATTTAACGGACGTAAGTTTAAGAGCTATCGTGGCATGGGAAGTCTTGAGGCAATGGAAAACGGTTCGAAGGACCGCTACTTCCAGGCAGGTACAAAGGATGTTAAGAAGCTTGTTCCGGAAGGAATTGCAGGGCGTGTGCCTTATAAGGGAACCCTTCAGGAGGTTGTATACCAACTTGTGGGCGGTCTCCGCTCAGGCATGGGATATTGCGGAGCCTGCTGCATAGAGAAGCTGCATGAAGCCAAGTTCGTGCGTATCACAAATGCCGGCGTAATGGAAAGTCATCCGCATGATATCTCCATAACAAGCGAGGCACCGAACTATTCAAGGCCTGAATGACGGTTGCCGCATTTATAAAAAGAGAATATATCTGTATAATATAATAAGGTGAAGATGAAAATAAGACTGTTGTTGGCTTCTCTGTTCTTGTGCTGTGCATTTGCGCAGGCACAGAACGATCCGACCATAATGACTGTCAACGGACAGCCGGTAAGCCGTTCGGAGTTTGAATATTCTTATAACAAGAATAATTCGGAAGGCGTAATAGACAAGAAAAGCGTGGAGGAGTATGTTGACTTGTTTATTAATTATAAGCTGAAAGTGGTTGAAGCATACGCAGCACGCCTTGACACGCTGTCGTCGTTCAAGTCGGAGTTTACCATGTACCGTGACCAGCAGGTCCGTCCTTCGTTTGTTGAGGATGCCGACATCCTTGCCGAAGCGAAGAAAGTATACGATGAGACGGTGAAACGTATAGGACCCGCCGGACTGATAATGCCTGCCCATATATTGCTGCGCCTGGCACAGGATGCCACAAAGGAGCAGCAGGAAGCGGCAAAGTTGCGTATAGACTCCATTTACGGCGCACTGAAAGGCGGAGCCGATTTTGCGGAGCTTGCAAAGAAACTGTCGCAGGATCCGGGTACGGCACGTAACGGAGGACAGTTGCCGTGGATAGAATCCAACCAGACAGTGAAGGAGTTCAACGATGCAGCCTTTGCACTTGAGGTGGGAGAGATGTCGGAGCCGGTGCTTTCGCCTTTCGGATATCATATAATACTGATGAAGGACCGCAAGCAGCTTGAACCGTTTGACACGCTCAAGAGCGACATAATACGTTTTCTTGAAAGCCGCAATGTGCGTGACAGGGTGGCGGACAAGAAGATAGAGGAGCTTGTGGCACAGTCGGAAGGAAAGCTTACGAAAGATGAGATAATGGCACGGAGAACGGCAGAGCTTGAGGCAACCGACTCGGATATGAAGAATCTTATACGTGAGTATCATGACGGTCTGCTGCTTTACGAGATAAGCAACCGCAACGTGTGGGACAAGGCGGCAAAGGACGAGGCAGGGCTTGCCGCGTATTTCAAGAAGAACAGGAAGAAATACAACTGGGACCGTCCGCGCTTCAAGGGCATGGCATATCATGTCAAGGTAAAGGATGACGTGAAGGCTGTAAAGGACTGTGTCAAGGACGTGCCGTTTGACGGCTGGGCGGAGAAACTGCGTTCCACGTTCAACAACGACACCATAATAAGGATACGTGTGGAGAAGGGTATATTCAAAGAAGGGGATAATGCCTATATAGATAAGGTGATATTCAAGAAAGACACGACGGTGAACGGAGTGAAGGGATATCCCATAGATGCCACGTACGGAAAACTGCTGAAGAAAGGACCGGAGTGTTATGAGGACGTTCGCGGGCTTGTGACGGCAGACTATCAGGAGATGCTCGAAAAACAGTGGGTGGCAGAGCTCCGGAGAAAATATCCTGTCGTTGTTAACAGGGAAGTGTTGGAAACGGTAAATAAACACGATTGATGAAATACGGAAAGATAATAACCTCAAGTCTGGCTGTTTCGTTTATGCTGTTTGGCGGGCTTGGTGTAAATGCCTGGTATGACGGAGGTAATACGGCTGAGAATGCTGATACGGTAAAGGCTTTGCCTGATACGGCGGCGGTGATAGATGAGAACAGCATAATAGACGAGGTTATATGGGTGGTCGGAGACGAACCGATATTGAAGTCGGACGTTGAGGCTATCCGTATGCAGGGCGAAGTGGAAGGAGTAAAATGGAAAGGTAATCCCGACTGTGCCATACCGGAGCAGATTGCCGTACAGAAGCTTTTCCTGCATCAGGCTGCAATAGACAGTATCGAGGTGACGGAGTCCGAGGTTGTGCAGAGTGTCGACCAGCAGATAAACTACTGGATACAGGCTGCCGGAGGAAAGGAAAAACTCGAGGAATACAAGAAGCAGAGCATCACGGCAATGCGACAGAGCATGCGCGATGATTTCCGCGACCGTCAGCTGATAGAGAAGATGAAGGACAAGCTGGTGTCTGACATCACCGTGTCGCCTGCCGATGTGCGCCGTTTCTTCAAGGACATGCCGGAAGACAGCATACCGCTTGTCCCGACGGAAGTGGAGGTGCAGATTATCACAAAGTCCCCAAAGGTGACTCAGGAGGAGATAAACCGCGTGAAGGATGAGCTTAGGAACTATACCGACCGCGTAACCAACGGAGAGACATCTTTCTCAACTCTTGCACGTCTGTATTCGGAAGATCCTGGAACGGCACGTCTTGGAGGAGAGTTTGACGACTATGTAGGAAGAGGGCTTCTTGACCCGGCTTTTGCGGCGGTTGCATTCAACCTGACCGACCCGAAGAAGATTTCAAAGATAGTGGAAACCGAGTTCGGCTATCATATAATACAGCTTGTAGACAAGCGCGGCGACAAGATAAAGGTGCGCCACATATTGCGCAAACCGCATATATCGCAGGAGGCAGTGACCGAAGCAGAAGTCCTTCTTGACTCTGTGGCAACGAATATACGTGAAGGAAAGTATACTTTTGACGATGCTGCAGTGTATGTATCTGATGACAAGGATACCCGCAACAATCACGGACTTATGGCTAACTCGTCAGAGGCGGGACGTACAAGCAAGTTCCGTATGCAGGACCTGCCGCCGGAAATAGCCAAGGTCGTGGACACGTTGAAGGTCGGCGAGATGTCACGTGCCTTCAATATGATTGACAGCCGTGGCAAGCGTGTGTGCGTGATAGCAAAGCTGAAGAGCAGGGTTGAGGCACACCGTGCCACCATAACCGAAGATTTTCAGGTGCTGAAGAATGAGGTCCTTGCCAAGCGCAGGGAAGAATTTATCAAGGAATGGATTCAGAACAAGCTTAAAACCACGTACGTAAGGATGAACAACCGTTACAAGGACTGTGATTTTGAATATCAGGGCTGGATTAAATGACAATAAGAAATAGCAAAAAAGGAAGATATGGCGGGCATAGGATAATTCTTGTAATTGTTCTATGCCTGTTTGGACTATGTTTGGTACAGTCTAAGATGGCACCGAAGAAGAAGCCGCGTGCCAAGAAAAACGAGCGGGTATATCTTGTTCATGCCGATGTCCTGCACTACGACCAGTATGGGCGTAATCCCAATGCACAGATATTAAACGGCAACGTGGCGTTCCGTCACAAGGGGGCAAGGCTTACGTGTGACAGTGCGTATTTTTATCAGGAGTCGAACTCGTTCAAGGCTTTCGGACATGTAAGGATGTTGCAGGGAGACACACTGTCGCTCTTCAGTGACTATGCCTTTTATGACGGCGACAACCAAATGGCTGAGGCAAGGAACAATGTCGTGCTGACTCACCGCGGTACAAAGCTGTATACGGACAGTCTTAACTATGACCGTCTTTATGGCATCGGCTACTTTTTTGAAGGTGGGCGCATGGTGGACAAGAATAATGTACTGGTGTCCGACTGGGGAGAATATGACACGGAAACCCGCGAGGCGATATTCAACTATGATGTAAGTCTTAAAAACAAGAAGTTTCTTCTTAACACCGACACTCTTTATTATGACACGAAGACGTCGCTTGCACACGTGGTGGGACCCTCGCGCATAACGTCGGGCGAGAGCGTGATAAACACCACGGACGGATTTTATGACACAAACAAGGAGGTGGCAAGGCTGTACGGACGTGCCACGTTGACAAACAAGGGAAAGGAACTTACGGGCGACAGCCTGTTCTATGACGAGAAGGCAGGCGTGAGCCGGGGATATGATAATGTGGTGTATAAGGACAGTGAGAACAAAAACGAACTGACCTGTAACTATTTCTGGTATAACGACAAGACGGGAACGGCACTCGCCACGGACAGTGCCGTTATGAAGGATTATTCTCAGAAGGACACTCTTTTTGTACATTCGGACACCATAAGAATGTATACATACGACATTGAGACGGACTCGGTGTACCGTACATTGCACTGTTATAACAGGGTGAGGGCTTTCCGCACCGATGTCCAGGCTGTATGCGACTCGCTTGTGTATAATTCGAAGGACTCGTGCATGACTATGTACAAGGACCCGATAACATGGAATGGCGACCGTCAGTTGCTTGGAGAGGTGATAAAGGTTTATATGAAAGACTCCACGCTGGACCGTGCACATGTTATAAACCAGGCATTGTCTGCGGAACTTCTTCATGACGGAAAGCATTACAATCAGGTGGCATCGCGTGAGATGTTTGCCTATTTTGACAAGGGAGAGCTTACCGGAACCGAGGCACGCGGCAATGTGATGGTGGTCTTCTACCCTGTGGACGATAAGGACAGCACGCTTATGGGGCTTGTGTATCTTGAGACGGACACGCTGCGCATGTATATGAAAGACCGTCAGCTGCAGCGTATATGGACTCCGAAGAACAGCGGTACGATGTATCCGATGACGCAGATACCGCCTTCACGTTATAAGCTTCCTAATTTTGCATGGTTCGACTATATACGTCCGGTGGACAAACACGATATATTCAACTGGCGCGGGAAGAAAGACGGGACGGCACTGAAGACCGTAACGCGTCATGCGGCTCCGCTACAGCAGATATCAGGAGGACAGGTCAGTTCGGTCAGTGTGACGGCTGAAGACGATAAGAAGGGGATGCCGGACAATAATTAATTGAAATAAATAATGAGCGATATAATACAGCTTCTGCCGGATTCGGTGGCAAATCAGATTGCCGCAGGTGAGGTCATACAGCGTCCGGCATCGGTGATAAAAGAACTTGTGGAAAACTCTGTCGATGCCGGAGCGAAGACCATAAATGTCCTGGTGGTTGATGCCGGCAGGACATCTATACAGGTCATCGACGACGGAAAAGGTATGTCGGAGACTGATGCACGCCTTTCGTTCGAACGCCATGCCACATCGAAGATACGTAATGCCGGTGATTTGTTTGCGCTTCAGACAATGGGTTTCCGTGGCGAGGCACTGGCATCAATCGCAGCAGTGGCACAGGTGGAGCTGAAGACGCGCACGCCTGGAGAAGAGATTGGCACGATGCTGTCCGTTTCGGCATCCAAGGTTACGGGGCAGGAGCCTGTGTCATGTCCGGCCGGGAGTAACTTTCTTGTTCAGAACTTGTTCTTCAATGTGCCTGTACGGCGTAAGTTCCTCAAGTCAAACTCAACCGAACTGAGTAATATTGTAGCTGCTTTTGAACGCATTGCGCTTGTCAACCCGCAGATAAACTTCACTCTGCACAGCAACGGCACGGAGATGTTCAACCTGCGTGCCGGCGGTGTCCGTCAGAGAATAGTTGATATTTTCGGCAAGCGAATTAACCACGACCTTCTTCCGTTGAGCGTAGATACGACAGTTTGCAGGATATCCGGATTTGTAGGAAAGCCCGAGTCGGCAAAGAAGAAGAATGTGCAGCAGTATTTCTTTGTCAACGGGCGATACATGAAGCATCCTTATTTTCACAAGGCAGTGATGGCATCATACGAGCGTCTGATACCCGTCGGCGAACAGATACCTTATTTTATATATATGGAAGTTGAGCCGCGCGACATAGATGTAAACATACATCCAACAAAGACGGAGATAAAGTTTGAGAACGAGCATACCATCTGGCAAATCCTCATGGCTGCCGTAAAAGAGGCTGTAGGCAAGTTCAGCGATGTGCCTTCAATTGACTTCGACACGGAGGGAAAACCTGAAATTCCGGTGTTTGAGGCAGGGAGCATGGGAGTGCCTGTCCCAAAGATAGACATAAATCCCGTTTATAATCCGTTTAAGGAAACGCCAGTCAGCAACTATGTTCCCGAAAACTGGGAGCAGCTATACACCACTCCTGATGCCTCACAGATAAAAGAAATGCCTTTGTTTGCAGACAAACCGGATGATGAAAGACCGGATGCCGTAGATGAAAAGTCCCCTGTACATTATCAGTATAAGGGCAAATATATAATGACGGCAGTAAAATCCGGGCTTATGATAATCGACCAGCACCGTGCTCATATACGTGTCCTGTATGAGAATTATATGCAGCAGCTTGACGGCAGGACCGGCAGTGTTCAGAAAGTGTTGTTCCCCGAGATTGTCCAGCTTGACCACAAGGAAGCTATCGTCATGGAAAAAGTGCAGCCCGAAATGGAAAAGCTCGGCTTTGATATTTCCGATCTTGGAGGCGGCAGCTATGCTGTGAATGGTATACCGTCGGGAATAGAAGGGATAAACGTTGTTGAGCTTGTACGCAACATGGTGGCGACGGCGGCGGAGAACGGTGTAGGCGTCGCGTCTGACATCAACCACTCCCTGGCTGTCTCTTTGGCACGCAATGCGGCAATACCCCACGGACAAGTCCTTAACAACAATGAAATGGAAAATCTTGTAAACGAGCTTTTCGCATGTTCTAATGTAAACTATACTCCAGACGGAAAAAGCATACTGACAATTTTCAGACAGTCGGAAATGGAGCGGCTGTTGGGGTAAAACACTGTGCCATAATATAGTATATTTTTATATTTGTTAAATATTTCTATATAAAA
>ERZ778515.354-NODE-354-length-40099-cov-6.554790_pt1 | contig 40099 bp, 34 predicted proteins | sample MGYA00510343_ERZ778515 | MGnify/ENA primary metagenome ERZ778515 (study PRJEB29527, sample SAMN07138965) | mouse gut metagenome | material: feces | host: mouse | place: China:Nanjing | collected 2016-01-25 ...
ACATGAAAAAAGAGCGGAAATTCGGGCTTAAAGAGTTTCCGAGACCGCTCAAGAATAAATATGGAGGAATGAGACATGGAGTATGCAAACAAGTACGATAAATCATATTTTTTGCCACCAATTTGTACATATGATTGGGTGAAGAAAGACGCGATTACAACACCACCAATTTGGTGTTCTGTTGATTTGCGAGATGGGAATCAGGCATTGATTGAGCCAATGAGTCTTGATGAGAAATTACACTTTTTTGAGATGCTTGTGGAGATTGGATTTAAGGAGATTGAGGTGGGGTTCCCTGCGGCGTCAGAGACAGAGTATGAGTTTATGCGTGCTTTGATAGAGCGCGATATGATACCAGAAGATGTGACTGTACAAGTATTGACCCAAGCGCGCGAGCACATAATTAAAAAGACTTTTGAAGCAGTCAAGGGAGCACCTCATGCGGTGATTCATCTCTATAATTCAACGTCAGTAGCACAGCGCGAACAAGTGTTTAAAAAGAGCAAAGAGGAGATTAAAAAAATAGCGACAGATGGCGCTGCGCTTTTAAAGAAGCTTGCGGAAGAAACAGATGGAAATTTTTCTTTTGAGTACAGTCCTGAGAGTTTCCATGGCACAGAAGTGGATTATGCAGTTGATGTATGCAATGCTGTGTTGGATATCTGGCAACCAACAGTAGACAAAAAGGCGATTATCAATATTCCAACTACTGTTGAGAATGCAATGCCACATGTGTTTGCTACACAAGTAGAATATATTCATAAAAATTTAAAGTACAGAGATGCTGTTGTATTGTCTGTGCACCCACATAATGATCGCGGCTGCGGTGTATGTGATGCAGAGTTTAGTATTCTTGCTGGTGCGGACCGCGTGGAAGGAACGCTTTTTGGAAACGGAGAGCGGACAGGAAATGTCGATCTTATCACTGTGGCAATGAACATGTATTCACATGGCGTTGACCCCAAATTAGATTTTTCCAATATGCCTGAAATCAGAGAGAGTTATGAACTTTTTACACGCATGAGAGTGCATGAGAGACAGCCTTATTCTGGCGATCTTGTATTTACAGCGTTTTCAGGTTCTCATCAAGATGCGATTGCAAAAGGAATGCAGTGGAGAGAGGAGAAGCAGACAGACAAATGGACAGTTCCTTATCTTCCGGTTGATCCAAAAGATGTAGGCAGAAATTATGATGCGGATGTGATTCGCATCAACAGCCAATCAGGAAAGGGTGGCGTCAACTATATTTTAAAACAAAACTATGGAATTTCACTTCCGTATGCAATGCGCGAGGAAGTGGGATATCTGGTGAAAGATGTCTCTGACCAAGAGCACAAGGTTCTTTCACCGCAGTGGGTTTATGACATTTTCTGTGAAAACTATGTGGATAATATGCCATTATTCCAGATTGGTGAATGTCACTTTAAACAAATAGATGGCATTATGGCGGAGGCGACAATTGTTTGTGGCGATAGGAAAACAACTGTAAAAGCGAATGGTAATGGGCGCCTTGACGCGGTGAGCAATACCATTAAACAGTATTTTAGTGTTAGCTATCAGTTGTCAGATTATGAGGAGCATGCACTCACAAAGGGTTCGTCTTCCAAGGCAATCGCATATGTAAGTGTCACTTGCAATGGTGAGAAATTCTGGGGTGTGGGTATGGATGATGATATTATCAAGGCTTCTATTCACGCACTTTGCGTCAGTGTTAATAAACTGCCACAGATACAGAACAATGAAGCTTATCAAGATGAGCGTATGATGGAGATTTTAAATTATATTCAGGCAAATTATCAGGCGATTGCACTCAGTGATGTCGCGGAGCATTTTCATTTGTCAGAACCCTATTTGAGCAAATATATTCATGAGAAATCAGGGAAAACGTTTGGAGATATTCTGATTAATATTCGTCTAAAAAAAGCAAAAACACTGCTGCGGAATGGAAATATGACAGTTGAAAATGTGGCGATGGCGGTGGGATATCCAAATGTAGAACACTTTAATCGTATTTTTAAGAAAAAGATGGGAATGACACCTGTTCAGTGCAGAAAAGGCGGTCAATAATTTATGCAAGAAGAAATTAGAAAGATACTTGCACAGTATGCAGAAGAACAGTACAAAGAATTTTCGGCAGGATTGATTCCTGGGGCAAAACCTTTAATGGGAGTGCGTCTGCCGAAAATAAGACAAATTGCAAAAAGCATTGTAGCTGATAAAAACAACAAATCAAGGTGGCGGGATGAGACTGCCACCTTTGATGGTGTTTATGAGGATTTATTTTTTGAAGAAATCATGTTACGCGGAATCCTTATTGGCTATGGAACGGCAAAAAAAGACATAACTTGTGAGGAAGGACTTGCCTGTCTAAAGGATTTTATCCCATATATTGATAATTGGTCCGTATGTGATAGCTTTTGTAATTCCTTTACCTTTGCCAATAGATATCGAGATGCAGTTTGGGCCTTCTTACAGCCCTACTTGTATTCAGAGCAGGAATTTAGCGTTCGAGTGGTGTTAATTTTACTTTTAAGTCAATATTTAAAATATGATGTGGATAATAAAAAGGTGCCAAGAAACAAAGCCATCTGTATGGCAGATATTGAGTTAACACAGACAAATATGGAACATTCCAAACAGATAAAGGAACAATATCCTTACTTGGAAAAGATACTTTTGACATTAAACAGACCATTCTCACAAGGGTATTATGCCCAGATGGCAGCAGCGTGGTTGACAGCAGAAACTTTTGTGTGTTTTCCATATGAGACAAAACAGATGCTTGTGTGCAATTGCCAGATGGATGCTTGGACTTACAATAAAGCTTTACAGAAAATACGGGAATCTTTGAATCCTGACAAGGAAGTCAAGGAATATGTGAAAAGTCTCAAAAGGAGATGACAAATCCAGAAATAAATGGTAAAATTTTTGAGAGATTGGAGGAAGTATATGAGTAATTTTAAGGAAAACCTGTATGAGAAAAAAAGTTTTATTTATCAGATTGGCGAGGCGTATTATGCAATTGGCACCAATACATTTGCCAGAGTGACAGACACACAAGAACTTGACAATATGGAGCTGTTTCAGAATGCATTAAAGAAAAAGAATGATAGACAGATTGCAAAGTATCTGGAGAAACTTATGCGTATTGCCAACTCTTATCGTGTGGATGCAAGAGAACATTATAAGTTGCAGGAGAAACTTTTTCAGTTTATAGATGAGCTAGAAACAAAGGATAAATCAACTTTTCAAAATTTGCAGACACAGGTTTTTCAGTTTGACGAATTGACGGAAAAGTATCAATAATATTGCTACTGCCCACGCACCCTTTGCTTTTGGCACAGCTTAACTGATGAAAGGCGTAAACAACAGGATATTGTTTTGGAAATTTTTTCGTGCTGGAATAACTTGAAATAACATAGGATATTTGGTAGAATAATTTAGATACGTAGAATTGCAAAAAAGCAGGATGGGCAACAAGTATAAGTATGAGACATTTTATAAAACATTCTATCAGGCAGGAAATTTCTTTGATTTTTATTGCGGTTATGGTTGGAACTGTTATCTTTTGTTGGATTATTAATAGCAGTTTCTTGGAAAATTTTTATATACAAAACAAGAAAAATGCCATAAAGGATGCATATTCTAGGGTTAATGAAGTGGTGACAATCGGCGATATTTCATCGGAGGCATTCGATGTTGAGTTGCGGAAAATCTGTGATATGTATAATATTAGCCTGCTGGTGATTGATGCTGGTTCTAATATTGTGAAATCCAGCACAAGAGATGTCAATAAGTTGTTGCGCAGACTGTATGATAATTTTTTTGACCCAGATAAGGACTTTATCTATTTTGACGAAAGTGATAAGTACTATATGGGGACGGCGATGGATAAGTCCACAAATACGGAATATTTGGAGATGTGGGGGATTCTCAACAATGGAAATTTGTTTTTAATTCGTTCTCCCCTCGAGAGTATACGAGACAGTGTGAAACAGTCCAATCGTTTTTTGGCCTATGTAGGGATTACTACAATCGTGATTAGCGCAGTACTTATTTGGTTTATTACAACAAGAGTGACCAAGCCAATTATGGAACTAAAAAATATCTCAGAAGAAATGACAAAATTAAATTTTGAGACAAAGTATGAAAGCCGTGGACAGAATGAAATTGATCTGCTTGGAGAACATATCAATGCGCTTTCTGCTACTTTGGAGAAAACTATCTCTGAACTAAAAACGGCGAATAATGAATTGATGCGAGACATTGAGAAAAAAGAGCAGATTGATGAGATGCGCAAAGAATTTCTGTCCAATGTTTCCCATGAGTTAAAAACACCAATTGCATTGATACAAGGATATGCGGAAGGGCTGAAAGAATGTGTCAATGACGATGTGGAAAGCAAGGATTTTTACTGTGATGTCATAATGGATGAAGCTGGGAAAATGAACACAATGGTAAGAAAACTACTCGATTTGAATCAGCTTGAATCTGGGAAAGATGTGATTACCATGGAACGGTTTGATATTACAGCACTTGTCAATAATTTTATTGTATCCGCAGAGATTCTGATCAATCAGAGTGGGGTGCATTTACGGATAGATGATTCTGGACCAATTTATGTGTGGGCAGATGAGTTTAAAACAGAGGAGATTGTAAGAAATTTTTTTAGTAATGCAATGAATCATGTCAATGGAGAAAAGATTATTGAAATTAAGTACAGGCTGATTGAGGAAGCAGATAACAATAAAGTGCGAATTAGTATATTTAACACAGGCGAACCAATACCAGAGGAATCGCTACCACATATTTGGGAGAAATTTTATAAGGTGGATAAAGCGAGGACAAGGGAGTATGGCGGCAGTGGAGTAGGATTATCTATCGTAAAGGCGATCATGGAATCCATGAATCAACAGTACGGTGTTATCAATTATACCAATGGTGTAGAGTTCTGGTTTGAACTCGAAACCAAATAAACGGAGGTGTTTGTTTGAAGAAGGGGAAAGTGTTAGGGCTTATAGCCATGTCCGCTATGTTGATGACAGGATGTGTGGATGCTATGCCAGAACTTACAGCAGAACAGTCAGATATCATTGCGGAGTATGCGGCTGGGTTACTGCTAAAATATTCACCCAGATATCAATATAGAATTGTGAGTGAGGAGGAGTTGGCTGCTGCAGTTGCAGACAGACAGGAAGTTTCTGAGGTGGAGACAGAACCAGCTACAGAGACAGAACAGACGCAGTCACCAGCAGAAAATACACCAGAAGCGTCATCGGAGAATGCATCAACAGAACCAGAAAAAGAACCAGTGCAGATTCAGTTAGCGGAAGATATTGATTTTGCTGCAGAATTGGGGTTGGATGATTTGATTATTCGATACCAGTCTTTTGAGGTGTGTAGTTCATATCCACAAGACAGTACTGGATATAGTGTGGATGCTGCAAAGGATAAAAAATTATTGATATTGCATTTTGATTTGGAAGGTCTGCCAGAGGAAGATGTAAATTGCAATTTTTTTGACTGTGATTTAAAATTGCGTGTAACTGTTAATGATACAATTTCTGCTTCGGCGCTCAATGCAATGCTTCCCAATAATCTTATTACTTATATTGATGTGGTGGGAGCAGGGGATATGGTTGACGTGGTGGCAGTGGCAGAGATTAATGATATGACAGAGGCGGATATTCAGTCTATTGTATTGCAGGCATCAGCAAATGGAAATACTTGCACAGCAAAACTGAAGTGATTGTATTGTAACATATATTTGTTGAAAAAATGAAAAATTTTCTGAAAATATTTGTAATTAATCTTATATATATGTTATAATTGATGGCAGATACGTACTCTGCAGGACAGGGATAAAAAGATATTAGCATAAATATCTTGTAGAATGGAGGTTTAATATGGAGACTAAGATTCTCTTAGAGAACGGAACAAATGAGTTGGAAGTATTGGAATTTGTGGTGGATGGAAATTCCTATGGCATTAATGTGGCAAAAATTAGAGAAATTATTCCTTATTCGCCCGTGACACCTGTACCAAATGCGCATCCGAGCGTAGAAGGTATTTTTATGCCGCGTGATGCGATGATTACAGCGATCGATCTGCGCAACTGTTTACAGCGCGGACAGTCTCAGCCAGGTGGGTTATTTATTATCACAAGTTTTAATAAACTTGATATTGCGTTTCATGTTGATTCCGTGATCGGGATTCACAGGGTTTCATGGGTTGATATTATTAAACCAGGAGCTACAGTGACAACTGCGGAAGATGGTATCTCTACAGGTATTATCAAAATAGATGGAAAATTGATAATCATTCTCGATTTTGAGAAAATTATTACAGATATTAACCCTGAGACGGGATTAAAAGTGACTGAAATTGAAGCGTTAGGTGAGCGGGAAAGTGTTGGAGTACCAATTTTAATTGCAGAGGATTCATCACTGCTTCGGAAGCTTATTATTGATTCTCTTAAGAAAGCTGGATATGATAATATTATCAAGGCTGAGAATGGTGAGGAAGCATGGGAATACATAGTAAAGTGCCGAGATGCTGGAACGCTAGAGCGAGATGTACATCTTTTGATTACGGATATCGAGATGCCTCTTATGGATGGACATCGCTTGACAAAACTTGTGAAATCAGATGATGCAACGAAACATATACCAGTGATTATTTTCTCCTCCCTTGTCAATGAGGAAATGAGAAGAAAGGGTGAAGAACTGGGTGCAGATGCACAATTGTCAAAACCTGAGATTGGAAATCTCGTGAAAGTAATCGACCAATTGCTTGCAAGATAAAAAGGATAGAGCCGGGATTTATGCCCGGCTCTATCAGTGAGGAAGTGGCATGGATAGAACAGAAATCAGCGAAAAACAGAAGATACTGGAAGATAGCATTGCGGATGCAGATATGGTACTTGTGGGCATTGGAGAGGAATTTAATGAGAGCTTTGGAGATATTGGCAATTTTCCACATTTAATGTCTGCGCTAGAAGAAGTTGATATTGACCAAACCCTTGAATGGACAGTGCCTTTTTTGGAACATCGTTTTCTGATTGAGCATAATGAGGGTAAGTTGATTAGTGCGTACAGAAAATTATATGAACAGATTCAGCAAAAAAATTATTTTGTGATTACAACTTGCATTGATGAAAATATTAAGAAAGTGGCGTTTGATACAGAGCGTTTAGTAGAACCTTGCGGAAATTATGAGATGTTTCAGTGCAGTGAAAAGTGCTGTAGTGAATTGTATCCTTCTAAGGATTTTTCTGATTTGGTTCAGCAGGCGATTTTTGATAATGTAGGTCTGGATTCTCTTGAGATTCCAAAATGTCCTATCTGTGGTAAAGCGTTAGCTTACAACAATATATTGTGTGAGCAAAATTATGTGGAAGAAGGATATCAGAAGCAGTGGGAGAAGTACACAAAATGGTTACAGGGAACATTAAATAAAAAATTATGCATTCTTGAACTTGGCGTGGAACTAAATTTACCAAGTATTATTCGATGGCCTTTTGAAAAAGTGGCCTTTTATAATCAAAAGGCAAGTTTTTTTAGAGTAAACGAATCACTGTATCAAATGACAGAGAATTTGAGCGACAAAGGCGTTAGTATCGCTAAAAATGCGGTGGACTTTTTGCTGGAATGCAAATAGAAATAGTTTTTGAAATTTTTCTTGTAACGTTGGTGCAGAAAGGTTTCAAGAGTCTATTAGATAAAATATGGAGGGGAATTGTCATGAACTCAGAGGAAAGTTATCTGGACAGTTTGCTAAGAAATATTTTGAATCCTGGGGCAGCAGAACCAGGGAAAGACAAAACACAGATAGATACTGTCGCGGAAGAACAGGCGATACAGAAATCACAATTAGAGGAAACAGAGACAGACAAAACAGAATCAATGACGGTGAATCTGCAATTGCTGGATATACCTGAGAATTTGACAGAGAAAAAAGAAACATCAGTTCTAGAGGGTGTAACAGATACTTTGGAGAAACCTTCAATAGTAGAAGGGATAACAGAAGAATTGTTGATTCCAGAAAAAGTATCAGAAGATGCAGAGGAAACAAATCTTTTAGAAGAACCTTTATTGTTAGAAGACTTACCAGATAGTTTGGAAGAAACAAATTTTTTGGAAGAAATACAAAAACCAGAAGAAGTGCCAGCAATTACAGAAGAAATATCATTACCAGAAGAAATGGTGGACGTTTCAGAGGAATCTCTTATTACAGAAGAAACGCAAGTATTAGACCTTCCAGAAGATTCTTTGTCACAACTATTTGAAGACCTACCAGAAAATATGGAGGAAACAAATCTTTTAGAAGAACCTTTATTGTCAGAAGACCTACCAGATAGTTTAGAGGAACCCTTATTATCGGGAGAACAATTAGAAATATCAGAAATCCCAGAGAAATCACCACAATCCGAAGAAGTGGTTGACTTATCTGAAGAAGGAATCAATGATTTAGAAGAAACATCCATATTGGATTTGACAACCGATATTATAGATACAAATGTTATTGAATCGGCAGAAAACACAATGGCTGAGGGAGAAATTCAAGAGATAAAGCAGTCTGTAATAGAAAATGAGAGCGATCTTGAGACAGAACTGCTTGCTGTGGACCAGTTTGAGACAGAAGAAGTAGCAACAATGGACACAATCGATACCAAGGAAATAAACGCAGAAGAATCTGCCCTCGCAACAGAGGGGCCATCGGATTCTGGAGGAGAATTTAGTTTGGAGGATAAAGAGATGCCGGAATCAGATGATGATCTTAAATTGGAAGACATTGAGATTCCTGAGTTGTCTGACTTGGGAGTTTTTCAGGATAATGAACTGAATTTAGATGGACTGGAAGATGCAATTCAGTCTGAGACAGAACTTGAGATGGCAGGAGAGTTAAATATTGATGAACTGGGGATTGACAGTGAAGATTTGACAATGCCTATGCCGGATTTTAATATGTCTGACTTTAATATGCCGGATTTGGAAATGCAGGAAACAGAGGTATTGAGTAGTTCTGAAAAAGATTTAGATATAAGTATTCCTGATATTTCAGAAAGCTCTGACATTCTTGGTGAGAGTGACAATTCCATCAATATGGATGACAACTTAGAAGATGTACTTAATATGCTTGATGACGACGCGGAACTTGCAGAAATTAATGATATGCTCAAAAAGTCAGACAACAATGAGCCAATACAAGATGACATGATGGATTTGTTGAATCAGATGGCTGACGACGAGGCTGCGTCTGTTAATGCGGGACTTAATCACACAGATGAAGATGATGGTGGAGTACCACTTCCAGTAATTCCGCAGTCTGTGTTAGAGGAGACGAAGACAGAAGAAAAAATAGAGCATGATGAGAGTAAAAATTCAAAGAAGGCATCTGCGAAAAAGAAAAAGAAGAATAAGGAAACAGAAGATGCAGAGGTAGAGAGCAAAAAACAACCAGGAAAACTAGGTAAATTCTTCAATATGCTAACGGAAGATCTTGTGCCAGAACCAACAGAGGAAGAACTTGCGGCTGAAAAAGAAGCGAAGGAGGCAAAGAAGCAGGAGGAACAAACCAAGAAGGAAGAAGAAAAGCTTGCCCAAGAAGAAGAAAAGAAGGCAAAAGCAGAAGAAAAGGCTGCTGCAAAAAAAGCAAAGCAGGAAGAAGCAGCGAAAAAGAAGCAGGAAAAGAAAGCGCAAAAAGAGGCGAAGAAGGCAAAACAGGCTGAAAATGGTGCAAACAAGCGTATTCCACCTAAAAAGATTGCGGTGGTTGCTGCGTTTGGGGCTTCTGTAGGTGGAGCGGTGCTTGTTGCCACAAATGTTCTTTCAACACAAGGATTTCTTCAAACAGCACGCAATGCATATTATGAGCAGGATTATAAAACTGTGTATCAAGCTACTTATGGCATGGAACTTGCTGGAAAGGAAACAGAGAGTTTAATCAAGAAAAAGAGTGAGATCATATATAAGATACAGAGAAAGTATGACTCTTATCAGAATAATTTGAAAATGGGACGTGAGTTAGAAGCGTTGGATGCGTTGCTTCAAGGGCTTTTGGTTTATGATACAATCAATACAGATGCAGAAGCGTATGAGGTGACAACAGAGGTGGATGAACTCAAGACAATGATTTGTAGTACTCTTGAAACAAAATATCATTTGGATGAGACACAGGCAAGAACTTTACTTAGCAATGAAGATCCATTAACATACACAATCGCATTAAATGATGTCATAACACAGAATTAGGATATCATTTAAGGATATCCTTTTTGGCACAGGAAGGACGAAAGTACGTATGATAGCAATTATTGATTATGATGCTGGCAATATTAAAAGTGTGGAGAAAGCGTTGACAGCGTTAGGACAAACGGCTGTGATTACAAAAGACAAAGACATAATACTCCATGCAGATAAAGTGATTCTTCCGGGAGTGGGCGCGTTTGGAAAAGCGATGGAACGAATTAGAAGTTATGGATTGGATACGCTGATTTATGAGGTGGTTGCAAAAGATATCCCTTTTCTAGGAATTTGTTTGGGATTGCAGTTGTTGTTTGACGCTAGTGAGGAAGCACCAGGAATCCCAGGGCTTGGAATCCTACATGGAAAAATTCGAAAAATTCCAGACAATGCAGGATGGAAAGTGCCACAGATTGGATGGAATGCGTTAACATTCCCAAACAGCGGAAGACTTTTTCAGGGAATTGCGAAGAATGCCTATGTGTATTTTGTGCATTCCTATTATCTACAAGCAAAAGAACCCGAGATTGTAACTGCTACGACAGAGTATGTAGTCGATATTCATGCATCTGTTGAGAAAGGAAATGTATTTGCTTGTCAGTTTCATCCAGAAAAAAGTTCTGAAGTAGGATTACAGATACTGAGAAATTTTGTGACACTGTAAGTAAGTCTATGGGTGGTAAGCAACTTATTTGTATTAGTGATGGGGTCAATCCTTATCTGATATACTGGCGGCGGATTGCAAAGGAATGTTATTATGCTACGCATGATGTGCGTTTCGCAGCAAGAATATCATAGGTGTTCTTGAAATACAAAAAATGAGGAAAACAATGATTACAAAAAGAATTATTCCGTGTTTGGATGTGAATGATGGACGTGTGGTTAAAGGCGTAAATTTTGTTAATTTAATTGATGCGGGAGACCCCGTGGAGATTGCGGCGGCTTATGATAAAGCAGGCGCGGATGAAGTGGTGTTTTTAGATATTACAGCATCATCGGACAATAGGGCGACAAAGGTGGACATGGTTCGCAGAGTGGCAGAAAAGGTATTTATTCCGTTTACAGTTGGTGGAGGGATTAGAACCGTTGAGGATTTTAAGGTGATATTGCGAGAAGGCGCAGACAAAGTAGCAGTAAATAGTGCAGCAATTATGAATCCATCACTGATTAGTGCCGCAGCAGATAAGTTTGGCAGTCAGTGTGTTGTTGTTGCGATTGATGCAAAACGGCGTGCTGACAATAACGGCTGGAATATTTATAAAAATGGTGGTCGTATTGATATGGGAATCGATGCTGTAGAGTGGGCAATTAAAGCAAGTGAACTGGGGGCAGGAGAGATTTTACTTACAAGCATGGACTGAAAAAAAAAAAAAAATGGTTATGATATAGAACTTACTAGAATGGTTTCTGAAAATGTTTCTATACCAGTGATTGCATCGGGAGGAGCTGGCAAATTGGAACATTTTTATGATGCCTTTGTAGAGGGAAAGGCGGATGCAGCATTGGCAGCGTCTCTTTTCCATTTTAAAGAACTTGAGATAAAAGAAGTGAAAGAATACCTAAAAAATAGAGGAATTTCTGTAAGAGTGTAAAATTTAAGACAGCAAATTGAAATTAGATTTCAAAAGCTGTCTTAAATGCAGGATAAAGATATGAAAGGAGAAAAAATTATGGCAATGTTGACAGGAGAGTGGTTGGATGCAATGCAGGAGGAGTTCCAAAAGTCGTATTATAAGGAACTATATCAGTTTGTAAAGGAGGAGTACGATAGCACACTTGTATTTCCGCCTGCGGATAATATTTTTAATGCAATGCATTTCACACCACTAAACAAGGTGAAAGTACTCTTGTTGGGACAAGATCCTTATCACAACGTAAATCAAGCACATGGACTGAGCTTTTCGGTGCTTCCAAGCCAGACAAAGTTACCGCCTTCTCTACAAAACATTTATAAGGAATTGCAGGAAGATATGGGCTGTTATATACCAAACAATGGCTATTTGAAAAAGTGGGCAGATCAAGGCGTATTGCTTCTAAATACAGTTTTGACAGTGCGTGCACATCAGCCAAATTCACATCAGGGTAAGGGATGGGAAAAGTTTACAGATGCAATTATTCAAACAGTCAATGCGCAAGATAGACCGATTGTATATCTGCTTTGGGGAAAACCAGCACAGCGCAAGATCCCAATGCTGACCAATCCAAAACATCTGATTTTGAAAGCAGCACATCCAAGTCCATTGTCCGCACACAACGGATTCTTTGGATGCAAACATTTTAGCCAGGCAAATGACTTTTTAAAAGCAAATGGCGTGGAGCCAATTGATTGGCAAATAGAGAATATTTAGTTATTGTTCAAACAGGACTTAGCATTTTACTGCGAAACCTATATGAAAACATACTGTCAACAAGTAAAAATCCATTTGCGAAGCAAATTTTGCATGGATTTTTACCTGTTACTGGAATGGAGTGAACAGTAATAATATTAAAAAAAGTGCTATAACAATCCTTTAGACAGAGGAGTCGTTTACAAATTTTAGCAAAATATAACATAATTTATGCTTTTTTGTAGAAAAAACATGGATTAAAACACAAAGAATATAGGTTATATTTCACAAAAAAAGTGTGAAAAAGAGGGATTGTCAACTTTGCCTGTAAAATCATAATAAGGTAAGCTATTGACAAACTTTTTCAATGTAAGTATAATTAAATAGTCATTTGACATAAACTTACTTTAGTATATTAAAGCGAAAGCTTATGTCGGGAATAGTAAGTGAAAGCAACAGTTTAGTCAGGTCAGCACATTTGATGTGTTGACTGTATACGAGAGCAGTGGCTGTAGACGGGGTTTCTATCGACCTTGTACATAAGTGGAGGCATCGGAACTGTTACAAAGTTAAGTGCAGTGGACAATGGCGTTCAGAGGCACTTTTTTACTTTTTGTGTCAATTGACAGATCAAGTTAGGTTTTACCTTACTAGTAGGTTAAAACATATTTATTTTTTAAGGAGGTAAAAAAGTATTATGAAAAACAGAAAAAAAGTTCTTGCTGTTTTACTAGCGGGAACAATGGTTGCCGGTTCTTTGGCAGGCTGTGGATCTAAGGGCGGTTCTGATACACCAGCTACAGATACTCCTGTAGCGGAAAATAATAAAGATACAGAACAGGCAGATACAGAGGCAGCAAATTCAGAGGAGACAGCGACAGAAGAAGGGGAAGAAGAAGTTTCTGTAAAGAGCATGGCGGAACTTGCTGAGATGGAATATGATGATCGTTGCACATATCTGTATGAGCAGAATCTTGGCGAGTTTTACGAAATTTATCAAGAGGCGAAGGCTGAGGTGAATGATCTTTCCAAACGATATGCTATGATGGCGATTGCTGAAGCAAAGCTTTTGGAATCTGGTGTATTGAATCCACAGACTGCACAGGGTGGCTCCTATGCGATATCAAGAAGGGTTCCAAATACCGAGACAACAGTATTGTGGGGAAATGATGAGTATAGATATCACAATGTGCTTGTGACAACAGAGCTGATAAAAACGGCGGACAGAGCAGAGATGAGACAGAAGTGGGCAGAGCTGCGCGGGTCAGGAACTTATCTAGAATGGGCAAAAACATATCTTGCAGAAAAAGGATATGAATTGAAAGATTCCTATGCAGCACACTGGTTCGGCTCAGACCCAACTACATGGGATATTCTTTCCACAAGCCAGACGGTTGACAGCTACGCAACAGTAAATACATATGATGGTCTGTTGGAGTATGATTGTGAAAACGTACAGCAGCCTGCTTTAGCGACAAGTTATGATGTGTCGGATGATGGACTGACCTACACATTTCACATTCGTGAGGGCGTTGACTGGGTTGATTCACAGGGCAGAAAGGTTGCAGATGTCAAGGCAGATGACTGGGTTGCAGGATTTCAGCATATGATTGATACAAACGGTGGACTAGGCGATTTGGTTGATGGTGTTGTTTTAAATGCATCTGGATATATCTCAGGTGAAATTACAGACTTTTCACAGGTTGGTGTAAAGGCGATTGATGATTATACACTGGAATATACATTAGAGGAACCACTGCCATATTTCCCAACCATGCTCTGTTACAATGTATTTGCACCGCTTAGCAGAGATTACTACACATCACAGGGGGGTAAGTTTGGCGATGAATTTGATAGTTCAGCAGCAGATTATACCTATGGAAAGTCTCCGGACAATATCGCATACAATGGTCCATTCCTTATTACAAATTTTACTTCTAAGAACGTGATTGCATTTAAGCAGAATGAGTCTTACTGGAACAAGGACAGTATGACAATCAAGTCTATGTCGTGGCCGTATGAAGATCAGTCTGATGCTACTAAGATGTACAATGATGGTAAGAGTGCTACTTTGGATCATGCTCCTTTAAATACATCAGAGGTAGAATCTGCAAAAGCAGATGGATTGTTTGACGAATATGTATTTATCAGTGATACGAATGGATCGACATTCCCAATGTACTATAATTTATACCGCACTGCGTATGCAAACAGCAATGATGAGACAAAAGTGGTATCTGTTCTCACAGATGAGGAAAAGGATCTGGCAAATGCTGCCCTTGGAAATGCAAACTTCCGTTTGGCGATATCCTTCTCTATCGATAAGGCAGCAAGACAAGCACAGCGCGTAGGTGAGGATCTTAAATATGGAAGACTTAGAAATACCTATGTGCCAGGAAATTTTGTGACACTTGAGAATGAAGTGACAATTGATATTAATGGAACAGCGACATCATTTCCTGCTGGAACTGTCTATGGTGAGATTGTTCAGGCACAGCTTGACGCAGACGGAATTCCTATCAAGGCTTTTGACAAATCAGCAAATGACGGCATAGGCAGTAGCGATGGATACGATGGATGGTATAGCCCAGAGAATGCAGTTACATTCTTGAACAAGGCGATTGAGGAGTTAGCAGCACAGGGTGTTGTGATTGATGAGGAGCATCCTGTTCGTCTGGAACTTCCATATACATCTAGTATTGAGTGGGTAACCAATCAGGCAAATGCTGTAAAGCAGTCTGTTGAAAGTGCTCTTGGCGGTAAAGTAGAACTTGTTCTTGCTGATGGAGCAGACAGCAACGAATGGTATTACACAGGATATTATACAGACTACGGATATGAGGCAAATTACAATGTCACAGATGTGTCTGGATGGGGACCTGACTATGGTGATCCTGTGACCTACCTTGATACATTTTTACCTGATTATTCAGGCTATGTTACAAAGAGTCTTGGTATTTTCTAATACACTATTGCTGCTAGAAACGACTTTGGTCATTTCTAGCAGCAGAATTGAGTAGGGAAGATTGATCTTCCTTATTCGTGCGCCGGACGCGGACAGCTTTTGCTGCATAGTTTTTCTCCGCGTCCGCGTGCATAAAAAGTGGATAGTTTGCGCTTGCGCCCAAACTCGCAGATGAAGCAAGAATGGGAGATTGATATGGCTAAATATTTATTGAAACGTTTATTTCACGGATTATTATCTGTGATTGCGGTCGTGATACTGATTATGATTATGATCTATTCCCTGCTGGACCGCAATCTGATCTTTGCATCAGATCCAGTATATACCAAGCAGCAGAATAATCAGAAGATAACTTACAAATATCAGAAATGGGAAGATTATGGTTATCTGGATTATGTAACTTACTCCGATTACTTGAATATTCTGATTTCGAGCGGAGAAATTGATGAGGAGACGAGATCCGCAGTAGTTGGATTTGGAAGAACTCCTGAGAAAGATTCAGATCTTGTAAAAGAATATGTAGAAAAATTTACAAAGTATTATAAATCACAAGGCTATACAGTTGAGCGGCTAAATGCTGTGCTAATGGGAAAAAAGAAAATTGCTAGTGGCGGACAGCAACAGCTTTTTGCTTATAAGGATATTCCGTTGATTTCTCGTGTGTGGAAATATTTTAGTGGAATATTAAGTATTGACAATATTAATAAAATTGAAAATGATGTGGGAGATCGCGGGATTTCCTTTACTTTATATGATCCTGTTTACGGCGGGGAAACTTTTTCACCTGCTATTATTGGAAATGGAACCATACATAAGTATTTGCTTTATTGCGATTCCAAATTTCCATTTATTCATCAAAATATTTTGAGTATTCAGCTAGGAACTTCCTACTCTGTCAATACAGGAGTGGATGTATTTACAACGATGACAAAAACACAAGGATCGTTTATCACTTCTACGGTCACTTATCCAACTGGCTTGGTGGAGGAGAGTGCAGACGATTTGCATTCGGCTACATATTTGGCAGATTCGCTGCATTCGAGTTTGGTATATGAGACACGATATACAGATGACTATACAGCAGTTGGCACAGTAAAAGGTGGTTTATCTAAGATGGGATATTCTTTCCTGATAGGTATTATCGCAACAGTTTTGGCGTATACGCTTGGCGTACCACTTGGAATTGCGATGGCGAGAAAGAAGGACAAGCTAATTGATAAAATTGGTACATTGTATATTGTGTTTATCATTGCAGTTCCTTCATTAGCTTATATTTTCTTGTTTAAGGCAACGGGTGGTAAATTAGGATTTCCAACTACGTTTGATATGGATACAGCCAATAAACTTGTGTATGTGCTGCCAATTATTTCGCTTGCTCTGCCACAGGTCGCAAATCTGATGAAATGGCTGCGTCGCTATATGATAGACCAGATGAATTCGGACTATGTAAAATTTGCAAGAGCCGGTGGACTTTCTGAGAATGAAATTTTTACAAAGCATATTTTGAAAAATGCGTCAATTCCAGTTATTCACGGAATACCAGGAAGTGTTTTGGGGTGTCTGACAGGTGCGATTATCACAGAGCGTGTATATGTTGTGCCAGGTGCAGGTAACTTGCTGACAGAGGCGATTAATAAATATGATAATGGTGTAATTGTCGGGGTTTCTTTATTTTATGCAGTATTGAGTGTCGTGGCGATTATTTTAGGTGATGTGTTGATGTCAATGGTAGATCCTAGAATTTCTTTCTCAAGCAAGGATCGATAACTTTATGATTACTATTTACGGCTGAAAGCCGCTCATAGCAACGATTCGGGGCGATATTTGAAGTTTTGCTTCGCAAAGCACCCCTCACTGCTCAAACATGTTTTGTGCCAGACATGGAAATGAACAGCAATCAGAGAAAGGTAAGGGATAGAATGAATGTAGATTTTAAAATGGGTAAGTATGTCAACGTAGAAGTTGCGGATTTAAAAGAAAATGACCCAACAGAAGGAATGTCAGATGAGGAATTATTTGCTGTAGTGAATCACAGCGACTTAGAATCAGAAAAAATTACGGCACCAAGATATTCTTATTGGCACTCTGTTTTTCGGGTATTTTTCCGAAAAAAGATTAACATTGTGATGTTGGGATTGCTTGCAATTATTGTGTTGATGGCATACTTATATCCAGTATTTGTAGAATATGACCGATATGGAAATTTATTAAATGCTTCCGCAAAGCATTTGACACCTACTGCGGCGTTCAAACAGTTTGGATATAATATCCATTGGGTTTTGGGAGCTGGCGCGGCTGGTCAGTCTACTTTTGATGCGATTTGGTATGGTTCTCAGATTTCGATTTCACTGGCATTGATTGTCGCGTTGATTAATATGTCAGTTGGTGTTGTGATTGGTGCGATCTGGGGATTTTCTAAGAAGGTGGATAATGTTATGATGATTGTGTATAACATTATTGCAAATCTTCCTTATATTTTAGTAATTTCTGTAATGGTTATGATATTTACGGCGGGTTTTTGGACAATGGTGTTTGCGATGACTGTGACAGGATGGTTATCAATTGCGTATTTTATACGTACACAAGTTGTTATTATCCGTGACAGGGAGTATAATCTAGCATCGAGATGTCTTGGAACCTCCACACTTCGGATTGCAATGAAAAATATTCTACCGTTTATGACTTCTGTTGTTGTGACACTTGCAGCAACAGAGATACCTTCTTATATTTCTTATGAAGTGTTCCTTGCTTATATTGGAATGGGGCTCAAGGAAATGTCACTTGGTAGGTTAATCTATGAAGCTGAGAGCGCAATGCTGACACCTGGATGGGGCTTTGAGTTCTGGAGTCCAGTTGCGGTTGCTTCGATTATTACAATTGTTTTGTATGTGGTGGGACAGAATCTTGGTGATGCATCTGACCCTAGAACACATATGTAGAAAATGCAACGTAATATTTTCTAAAAAAATGAATGCAGAACCATGTTGCAGATGATATCACAAGAATGGTTGTACAGTTCCAAATAAGAGGAAGGTAGAATGGAAGATAAAAAGGTATTATTATCAATCAAAGATTTGGAAGTGAAATTTCGTGTGCGTGGAAAAAAATTGACTGCTATTCGCGGCGTTTCACTTGATATTTATGAGAATGAGTCAATAGCGATTGTTGGAGAGTCTGGTTCTGGCAAGTCTGTTTTTACAAAAACATTTGCAGGAATGCTTGACAGTAATGGATATATTGACAATGGAAGTATTATTTTTAACGATGAAGATTTGGCGGATACAATTGTTCGCAAGACTTCTGTTTCTAAGAAGATGATCGATTATACGTTTGAAAAACTGAATGCGTATTCGCAGTTGGAATTGGGAGCAGAAATTTATAAAGAGATAGAAGCTTTGAAAGCAGAACATGTCAAAAAGGCAAGCATTAGTGTAGAGCAGAAAGAACAGAGCGATAAAGAGATTGCTGAACTTGGCATAAAAAAGACAGAAGTATTTAATTTAAAACAGACATTGGACCCAAAGACAGAGAGGGCAAAAATAAAAGAACTTTCTCAATCGATAAAGCAGATGGAAAAAGAGATTAAAAAGTTGCTAAAAGACAGAGCTGCAATGGAAGTATCTGCAAAAAAACGGCTTGAGAGTGATACAGCCTATATCAATCAATATAACTCGGATATGGCCGCACTGAAAGCTAAATATGATGCGGCGATTAAGGGAAGTATTCGTCAAGAGACAAAGGAGCGCAATGAAATTCTTGCAAAAGAAGTGTATCTCTCTATTGGCAGATATAGTTTTCACAAGCGCGTACAGATGTTGTTTAAGTTTTTGGCAGCATTTAAAGCCGCAATGAAAATAGGAACAGATTTGTCAGATGATATACACAGAAATACAGTTTTTGATAAGGTGGCTTTCCGCGTAAAATATCTTGACGAGACATCCGATAAATTGCATGGCATTTGCGTGTTGAACTTAGCAAATGTAAAGTATGCGAAAGACTGGTATCAGATTCGCGGCAAGAAAATTGCGACGGTATTTCAAGACCCAATGACTTCATTGAATCCAATTATAACGATTGGGAAGCAAATTACATCAATTATTATGAAACATCAGGATGTGACAGAAGTTGAGGCGCGGGCAAAAGCATTAGACCTTATGAAGAAAGTGGGAATTCCCAATGCAGAGGCACGTTTTGACGACTATCCATTCCAATACTCTGGTGGTATGAGACAGCGAATCGTTATTGCAATTGCGCTTTCTTGTCAGCCTAAGATATTGATTTGTGACGAGCCGACAACAGCGCTTGATGTGACAATTCAGGCGCAGATTTTAAAGCTTTTAAAAGATTTGCAGAAAGAATTTAATTATACAATTGTGTTTATTACACATGATCTCGGTGTTGTGGCTAATATAGCGGATCGTGTTGCAGTTGTGTATGCAGGTCAGATTATAGAGCTTGCTTCTGTAGATGAGATTTTTTATGATCCAAGGCATCCATATACATGGGCTTTACTGTCTTCCATGCCACAACTTGCGGAGAAGAATACAAAGTTGTATTCCATTACAGGTACACCGCCTTCTCTCTACAACAAAGTTGTGGGAGATGCATTTGCACCGCGTAACCCGTATTGTATGAAAATTGATACGTTGAAAGAGCCGCCAATGTTTCAGGTCAGTGACACACACTTTGCAAAAACATGGCTGCTGGACCCTCGTTCGCCACGGGTTGAGAAACCAGAAGCAATTCAGAATATTCATGAGAAACTGTTAAAAGCTTTTAATATATAGCGACTTTTAGATAGGAGATTTAGGACGTGTCAAATCTGAATCAGAATAAATCAGGACGTGTATTTCATTTGCCGGAGCATGGTCCAATTGATGAAAAGAATGGCAAAGAGATATTATTATCAGTAAAGAACGTGGATATTACTTTTGGCAAAGGCGAAAATGCAGTCAAAGCGGTAAAGAATGCGAATTTTGATATTTATAAAGGAGAGACTTTCTCATTGGTAGGAGAGTCTGGATCTGGAAAAACGACGGTTGGAAGAGCTGTAATTCGTGTTAATCCATGTGCCGGAGGAGAAATTTTATATAAAGGTGTGCGTATTTCTGGAAAAATTCCACGCTCTTTGGACAGAGAGGTAATCCGCAATATCCAGATGGTATTTCAGGACCCCGCCGCGTCTCTTAATGAACGTGCTACAGTGGATTATATTGTATCGGAGGGATTATATAATTTTCATTTATATAAAAATGAAGCAGATCGTGTCCACAAAGTTGAGAATATGATCAATGAAGTTGGTTTGTTGCCAGAACATTTAACGAGATATCCGCATGAGTTTTCGGGTGGGCAGCGCCAGCGAATTGGACTTGCCCGCGCTATGGTAATGGAACCAGAACTTGTTGTTGCGGATGAACCAATTTCAGCTTTGGATGTGTCTATTCGGGCGCAGGTATTGAATCTGCTCAAAAAGTTTCAGATAGAAAAAAATGTCACTTATTTGTTTATTGCACATGACCTCTCGATTGTGCGGTTTATTTCTGACCGTATTGGGGTAATCTATAAGGGAAACATTGTGGAAATAGCAGAGGCGGATGAATTGTTTGAATTTCCACTGCATCCGTATACACATTCTTTAATTTCAGCGATTCCAATTCCAGATCCAAAATTAGAGAAAAATAAAGTGCTTTATACGTATGATCCGTCGATGCATGATTACAGTACAGATCAGCCAGAACTTGTCAATATTGGACATGATCATTTTGTCTATGGCAATAAAAAAGAAATTGAGGAATATAAAGCGATTCGTGCAAAGGGAGTACCTTTGAAATCTATCAATATTGTAGATCCAAATGCACCGCAAAAACAGCAAAATATACAAGAGACAAAGACAGATGAAGTATCTGCGCAAGAAGATGAATTTTTAAAAACTCCTGTGCATGATACAGGTAGCGTATGGTATAAGGTTATTTCATTTTTGCTTCCGGTGTTAGGATTGATTGCTGCTTTTGTATTTAAGCATTTTCATTATTATCGCAATTATACTGCATGTAAAAAGGGTGCAATAGCTGGTCTAATAGTTATAGTGGCGATTATTGTACTGTTTATTTTGTTATTGATTTTAGCGGTGGTATAATTTGAATCGTACAATTAGAGATAGAAATAACAATCATCCAAAACCTGTCAAGCGAATTGAGTTGTTTGAAAAGTATCCAAAAAGCAGGCTTGCAATCACGATTTTATTTTTACTTATTGGAATTGGTGCATTTGGATATGCATTGACACAATATTTTTCAGTGGATACAGGTTGGACGACAATCGAAGCTCCCTCCTCAGAACCTAGCTGTGCGGAGGAGTTAATTTTTCAATATTATTTAGGGGCAGGTGAGCGATCTGCCACAGCAGAAAAAAAGGCAATTACCGCGTTATATACAGAGACTACAACAAAAGCATATCAGCTTTTTCATACAAGTATGTCTTTTGAAGAAGTGCATAATCTGTATTATATTAATCAGCATCCAAATCAAGAGATTGTGGTTGACCCAATGCTCTATGAGGCGTTTTCACTTATCAATCAGTATAAAAATAGAGAAATCTATTTAGCGCCAGTGTATGTTCAGTATGACAATCTATTTGGATGCAATGATGATTTGGAGACCATCGATTTTGACCCGCGACAAAATCAAGAGATCGCTACCTATTTTTTGGAGATTCTTTCCTTTGCAAACAATTCCAATGCGATTGAGTTAGAGCTTTTGGAAGAAAATAAAATTAAATTGTTTGTTTCGGAAGCATATCTTAAATATGCCTCTGAAAATGGATTTTCGGATTTTATTGATTTTTATTGGATGAAAAATGCATTTATTGTTGACACCATTGCAAATATTATGCAGACAAATGGGTTTTTGAAAGGGTCAATTTCCAGTTATGATGGTTTTACACGAAATCTGGATACGTCTCGTGACACAGAATATGCTTTCAATATTTTTAACTTGGACAAGGAGGATAATACTGTCTATCTGGCTGGGGTAATGAAATATGACTATGCGATTGGTATTGTGTTTTTGCGCAGTTATCCATTAAATGTCTTAGACTGGCAACATTATTATGAATTTCGAGATGGAACGATTCAGACAGCATATATTGATACGGCAGATGGATATAGCAAAAGTTCTGTTGATAACCTTGTTTCGTATGCAAAGGATGGCAGTTGCGCAGAGATTTTATTGCAAGTGATACCTGTTTTTATTACAGATGATTTTCATGTGGACCGATTGACCACATTGACACAAAGTGGGATTTATTCTATTTATTGTGAAGATAGAACAATCTTTTATAATGACATTGATTTACATTTGGATTTATCCAACAAAGATAAAGTGCAGTATGCTGAAAAGTATGTAGAAAAATAACATTTGGAACATTTAGAAAGGCATCCTATGAAAAAAATTATAAGGGGAATTTATGAATGGTCAAAAATGATTTTGTTTGCGCTAATCGTTGCATTTTGGCTCAAAAATAATGTTGTTGCGAGTGCATTGGTGCCAACAGGATCAATGGAAGGAACTGTTATGACAGGAAGCAGGATTGTGATTAATCGTCTAGCTTATTTACATGACAATCCACAGAGAGGGGATATTGTGTCCTTTTATTACCCTGATGATGGAGAGACTCTGTATTTAAAACGAATTATAGGTCTTCCAGGAGAGGTGATTGAAGGAATTGATAGTAAAATATACATTGATGGTAAAGAAATACCAGATTATACAGGAAATAAATTTTATGAGGATTTTGGGCCGTATACAATACCAGAGGGTTGTTACTTTATGATGGGGGATAATCGTAATAATTCTTGGGATTCGAGATTTTGGGACAATAAATTTGTAAATTTAGAGGATATTGTTGGCAAAGCTACGTTTGAGTATTATCCAGAAATGAAAGTATTAAAATAAGAGAATCGACTGCTTTTGCGGTCGATTTTTAATTAGTATATATTTTTAAATGAAGTTTGACGGATAGATTTAGGAGGAGATAAATTTATGATAAAAAATATTGTCTTTGATATGGGAAATGTACTTACAGCAGCATATCTTGATTTCTTTCAGACATTTTCACTGAAACCTGAGGAGTGCTTTTTTATTGATGACACCCCAGCTAATATTGAAGCGGCTGGAAATTTGGGAATGGATGGCTGTGTATACTATGGAGATATTGAAGAACTTAGAATGAATTTAAAGAATAAAATAGGTCCAAGTTTCTGATAAAGAAAATGAAGGGCGCGTTGCAAAAATATTTTATAACAGAATTGCGAAATAAAAATTAAAGAAAAGGATTGACAAGACAGGTCTATAAGTATAGACTCTATTTAACGAGTCTATACTTATAGACCTGTCTTGTTGTGGTATGTACAATAGATTTTTGATAGCTATCATATGTAATGAAAGGAGTGGCACAATGGAAAATTTAAAATTATGTGACAGTGATTATCGTTTTATGATGGTGGTTTGGGAATCTGCACCAATTAACTCTGGGGAATTGGTACAGTTATGCAGCCAAAAGCTTGGATGGAAGAAATCCACCACATACACACAGATTAAAAAAATGTGTGAGAAAGGGTATATTGAAAATGTACAAGCTACAGTTCACGTGCGGATTCCGAAAGAGAAAGTGCAAGCAAAGGAGAGTGTTTATTTTGTGGAGCGCACATTTGATGGTTCACTTCCACAATTTTTGACAGCATTTCTCGGCGGAAAGACAATATCAGAGCAGGAGGCTGAGAGAATTAAGAAAATGATTGATGAACATATTGAATGATTGGAGGGTGAGATAATGCAGATGATCAATACAATGTTTTTAAATATTGTAGAACAAAGCCTGACTGCAGGAATCATTATTCTGATTGTTATTGCCGTAAGAGTATTGTTAAAAAGTTTTCCAAAAAGTTTTGCGTATTTGCTTTGGATAGTGGTAGCTTTTCGGTTAATGATACCTGTTTCTATTGTGTCAGAGATTAGTGTATACAATCTTTTTGACAGCGATAGAATAGGATTAAAAAATATCGATTTGGAGAAGGTTTCTAATACAAAAAATGCTGTTGCGGCAAATCAGATAGAAGTTAAAAGTTCGCAAAAAGTTATAGATAAAAACGCAATAGACAATACAGAAAATAGTTCTAGTCCCGAATATCAAAAAAATAAGTCTGTACTTATAACAGAGATACTTGGCGCAGAAAAAACAACAACAAATCTACAATATAATAAATGGATAAGTGTTTTGTCGTTTTTCTGGGTAACTGGAATGCTAACATTTATGTGTTATACGTTTGTTACCTATCGAAAGATCAAGAAAAAGATTCAATTTGGAGTGCGATTGTATGGTCGTGTTTATGAATGTGATTGTATTCGGTCACCGTTTGTGTTTGGAATGATTTTCCCTAAGATTTATTTGCCATTTCAATTGAACACAGTAGAACAACAATGCATATTGGCACATGAGGAATATCATATTAAAAGAGGAGATTATCTAATAAAAAATGTTGCGTGGCTATTGGTGTTAATTTACTGGTTTCAGCCGCTGGTGTGGGTGGCATATCACTTGATGTGTCTTGACATGGAAATGAGCTGTGACGAGAAAATTATTGCAGGATTTGATATGAAATTGCGCAAAGAATATAGCAGATTGATGCTTGCATTTGCAACAAATAAAAGGCAATTTTTAATCAATCCTTTGGCATTTGGAGAGGGGAATACTATGAAACGAATACGAAATATATTAGAGTATAAAAAAATTGTGCACTGGAAACTTGCAGGAGGTATCATTATAGTGTTGCTAACATTAGTAGCATGTGCCACTGATGCAAAATCAGTTTCATCAGATGTAAATAGAACCAATAATTCTGAAAACAGTATAGAAAAAGCAACACAGAGTGTATTTTCGGATAATAGTATTAAAAATATTTCTATGGAATCTAATAGGTCAAATTATTTTACGCAGAATCCCAACGAATCGGAAGACGTGATAGAGCACCGAGAGGCACAATGGGCAGAGAACACAATGCTCGATTTAGAATTTTGCTCTTTGGATTATGCGGATTCGGATAAAATTGTGTTTCATATTTCCAGTGGACTTTTTGTATATGATTTGCAACAACAATGTATTCTTCACAGCATTGACCTAAAAGCATTGAATTGTCAGGCGGTACAGACTGGAGGAGAATGCCTTGTCACAGTATATCAAAATAATAATGGACAAATTAAAGCAGTGATTACACCGTATCCATATTCTATTGATACTGGTTATGTCTATGATGTTGAGAACGATAAGTTGTTTGTATATAATACAGCATTGTTAGAGGATTACACATTGTTTGACCATTTTATCTCAAAATATGATATCGAAGATGGATTAAAAACATGGAGAATGGCAGAGAATGTTTTGCCCTTAGGGGAACATCTTTATGGAACGCTTTATTGGGATACAATAGAACTTACTAAAATGTATTATAAAGTAGGAGAACAGAAATATCAACTTTTTTCACAAGAACAGGCAACTTTGCCAAAATGTTTGAAACAAGATGATAGTTTCTATCAATCAATTGTTCAAAAGTCTGGAACAAGTATTGACCAATGTCTGTTGGATTATCAGGGATTTTATAATATGCATGATTATGCTGGTATCTGTGCACTTTCCACGGGAGTGGAGTATTCAGATCAAAAACAGCAGGAGTTTGCAGAGAACACAAGCAAATTATCACTTGCTGAGGAAGTAAGTCACTCTGAAGATAAGAAAGAATATATATTTCAGTTTTCTTACGAAGATGATTATGGAGAAGGAGAGACAAAAGTTTATATAAAACTTAATAATGTAGAAGAATTAGGCTGGCGTGTTGAGGGATTGCCAATTGCGAGATAAGTACATTAGTATGTATCTTTTACACACAAAGAATTGTTTTTATTTGATTTGTACTTCTTGACATTTAACACAACCCATAGTATAGTGTTCCTGTTGAATACTACTATATTGCAACGTTGATTCTAAGAGGCTATAGAACAGAAATGGGTGACGGAATGTATGGATAATACTGTGTTGGGTATTTTGACAGAAAGGCTAGTGCAGTTTGGATTGACTAGGCAAGAAGCAAATATTTATTTGTGCCTACTGCAAAATAAATATTTGTCAGGTTATGAGGTATCTAAACTTACAGGAATATCGCGCTCTAATGTATACAGTACGCTTGCCAGCTTGGTGGAGGAAGGGGCTGCATATTTGTTGGAGGGAGAGACAAATAAATATACAGCAGTCCCAATAGAAGATTTCTGTGAGAACCGGATACGGCAACTCACAAGATTAAAACAAGAACTCACAGCGCAGATACCACAGATTAGCGATCGCTCGGAGGGATATATTACCATTAGCAGTCATAAACATATTGTGGATAAAATATATAATATGCTAAAACATGTTGAATATCGCGTGTATTTATCTATGCCAGAAAAGTATCTTGAGCAGTTTATACCACAGTTGGAACAGATTGCAGCGGAGGGAAAAAAGGTTGTGCTCCTTGTCAATACGACATCTGGAATTAGGATGAAAGGTTGTATTCTCTACCCGTTGGATAAGAGAGACAATCAGTTACGGTTGATTGTGGACTCTAGCTATGTTTTGACAGGAGAGATGACAGGAGACATCACAGATAGTTGCCTATATTGCGGTCAGAGAAATTTTGTAAATGTTTTTAAGGATTCTCTTAGAAATGAGATAAAATTAATAGAATTGACGAAAGCAGATAAAAAATTACAATAGATGTGCAAGTTGTGAAAGGAGAAAGATACAAACAATGAAAAAAGAAATATTTGTTACAAAGGAGCAGATTGAGGAGATTGTAAAAACTTATCCGACGCCATTTCATATTTATGATGAGAAAGGAATCCGGGAGAATGCGCGTGCGTTAAAGGAAGCATTTGCATGGAATAAAGGCTTTAAGGAATTTTTTGCTGTAAAGGCAACTCCCAATCCGTTTCTAATCAATATTTTGCGCGAGTATGGATTTGGTTGTGATTGTTCGTCCCTCACAGAGTTAATGTTGAGTGATGCAATAGGCGTAGAGGGAAAAGATATTATGTTTTCCTCCAATGACACGCCAGCAGAAGAATTTGTTTACGCAGCGAAACTTGGCGCCACAATTAATTTGGATGATATCACACATATTGACTTTTTGGAAAAAACAATTGGAAAACTGCCAGAAACAATTTCATGTCGTTATAATCCAGGTGGACTTTTTCAAATTACGACAGATATTATGGATAATCCGGGAGATGCGAAGTATGGTTTTACGACAGAACAGCTTTTTGAAGGATATCGGATTTTGCAACAAAAAGGTGTTAAAAACTTTGGCATTCATGCATTTCTTGCAAGTAACACTGTCACAAACGAATATTATCCAACCCTTGCAAAGACATTGTTTGAGGTGGCTGTAAAACTTAGAAATGAGACTGGGGCAAATATTCGATTTATAAATTTATCAGGAGGAATAGGCATTCCGTATCGACCTGACCAAGAACCAAATGATATCAAGGCAATTGGAGAAGGTGTGCGAAAAGTATATGAGGAAGTGCTTGTGCCAGCAGGAATGGGAGATGTGGCCATTTATACAGAGTTGGGGCGTTTTATGATGGGGCCATATGGGCATCTAATTGTAAAGGCAATTCATGAAAAACATACCCATAAGGAGTATGTTGGAGTAGATGCCTGTGCAGTCAATTTAATGCGCCCTGCGATGTATGGAGCTTATCATCATATTACTGTGCTCGGCAAGGAAAATGAACCTTGTGACCACAGATATGATATAACAGGCTCTCTCTGTGAGAACAATGATAAATTTGCAGTGGATAGGATGCTTCCCAAAATTGATATGGGCGATTATTTAGCAGTTCATGATACAGGTGCACATGGTTTTGCAATGGGATATAATTATAATGGAAAGCTTAAGTCCGCAGAGCTTTTATTGAAGGAAGATGGAAGTGTACAGCTCATTAGACGTGCAGAGACGCCAAAGGATTACTTTGCAACGTTTGATTGTTTTGATATCTACAAAAAACTTGGTTTTTAAAAGTCCTTATTATTTTGTTCTTTCAGTAGGATGGAGCTTGGCTGTTGAGTTGCGTACAATCAGACGGGGTCTGAGCAGTGATTTTGAAATTGGAACTTTTGCGATAAGCCAGTAAAGGGCAGCGTAAGAGTTCCGGCCAAGGTCGATTCGATTCTGACAAATTGTGGTGAGTGCAGGGGTAATCTTTTCTGCTATGGGCAGATTGTCAAAGCCTACAACACTTAGTTCTTGCGGAATTTTGACGTTCAATCGCGCACTCTCCTTGATAACACCAACTGCTAACAGGTCATTGCCGCAAAGAATGGCAGTCGCGCCACATTTTAGTAGAGAGGACAGATGATATTTTGCACTGTCTTCTACATAATGGCCATACGCAATTAAATTTTCATCAATTTTGAGGTCATGACTCTGCATACTGTTGATATATGCATCATATCGGTCGACAGTGACCATTGAATTTGGAGAGCCATTTAACAGAGCAATCTTGGTGTGCCCCAACTCGGTTAAATGGTCGACAGCCAGATCGATTCCCTCGAAACTGTCAGTGCCGACATAACCGACATTTGGATTTTTTCGGATATAGTTATCAAAGAGAACAGTTGGTATTGTAGTGGTTTGCAATTGGCTCATCCAAGGATCTTTTAGGGCAAAGCCAATCAGAAATCCGCCATGAAAATTGTTTTTGACCATATAGCGGTCATAGGGATCGCGCAACTGCAATAATGGAGTAATTGGTAAAACTGTAACGTCCCAGTTGTTGCGTACTGCTGCCTGTTTAAAGCCCAGAATAATATCAAAACCAAAGTCTCCAGGCATTTCATACTGCATATTTTCAACAAAAATACAGAGACGTTTTCGCGTTTCTTTTTTCATGCGTTTCGTGACATATCCCATTTCAATTGAAGTGTCAAGAACTAGTTTTTTTAGTTCTGGACTAATATCTTTGGCATCATTTAAACCTTTGGAAACGGTACTGGGAGCGATACCAAGACGGTTTGCGATATCCTTAATTGTAACCATGTTTTATACTCTCTTTCGGAAAATTCATTCTCCAGATATTAGATAATAAACGACAAATATTTTCATTTACTGTCCAATGTCTAAATATAAGTTTACATGATATAAACATTGTTTTCAACTCTTATGATAAAAATATCTATGAAAAGTAATGTTATAGTTATTTTTTGTGAGTCAGAAAGGTGCACAGACCTGCATCACGTATTTGCCGCATAGTGTGGAATCAGTGCCAAAATGCTTGCTTTGTGGCATTTTGTATGCGTCAATTGTAACATTAATTAAAGGATTTATGGGAAATATTATAAAGCTATTTGCAAATTAAGTTTTATGCGTTATAATCTTAAATAGATATCAAATGATAGTGATACAATACATGACAAAAAGGCTTGAGTTCTGTCAGAACTGTATTATTGAATCGCTGTACAAAAAATAGTTTTATAAAGTTTATTGTGTGAAATTTTTAATTTCACCATCCTGATTTGTATACCCGCAAAAGCGGGCAGATGGGAGTTCGTGTGAAATTTTCACACGAGAAAAACGCAAAAGACAGCGTTTTTCATATCTATTTGAGTCGTCAAAGGCGGCGGAATGGAGATTAAAATGAAAAAAGGAGATGAGAAGATGGATAATGCATTTAACACACCAGTGCAGGTGCTGGATGCAAATATGAACGCGGGAGAAGGTAAGACAAAACTTCCTATATTAAAGTGTATCCTCCTTGGTATTATGGCAGGTGCATTTATTGCATTTGGTGGAGCGTCAAGTAATGCTGCAGTACATAACATTGCAAATCAGGGACTTTCCAAGACTCTTGCTGGTTGTATTTTCCCAGTTGGTTTGATGATGATTGTCTTTGTGGGAGGAGAGCTTTTTACAGGGGACTGTCTTATGATTGCTGGAGTGGTGGACAAGCGATTTTCTGCGATGGCAATGATTAAGACATTAGTGATTGTATTTTTTAGCAATATGGTAGGTGCAGTATTGATTGCCACGCTAGTGTATTTTAGTGGTTTGCTTGACTATACAAATGGAGCACTCGGCGCGTTTACGATTAAGGTGGCATATGGTAAGGCGACAATCACACCATTTAAGGCAATCTGTTCTGGTATTCTCTGTAATATTCTTGTATGTATGGCGGTACTGATGGCGACTGCTGCCAAGGATATTGTAGGTAAGGTGTGGGCAATTTTCTTCCCAATTTGTGCGTTTGTTATCGGTGGTTGGGAGCATTGTGTTGCCAATATGTTTTATATTCCGGCAGGGATTATTGCATGTATGAATGATACTTATGTGGCAAAAACAGAGGAATTGTATGGTATTACTGCGGATCAGATTGCGTCGAATCTGACAGTTGGCGGTTTTGTGTCTAATTTGATTCCGGTTACAATTGGTAATATTCTTGGTGGCATGGTGTTTATCGCACTTCCGCTGTATGCAATCCACAAGAGCAAGCTTGTGAATCATACGAAGTAGTTAGGAATCAGTGTGAAATCAAAGATTTCACCCATCCTGATTTAAGTGCCCGCAAAAGCGGGCAGATGGGAGTTCGTGTGAAAAGTACTTCTAACTGCCTGTGGCAGTTTTCACTCACAGCAAAGGCTGTTTTGCGGAGAAGTACTAGATTTCACACGAGAAAAATGCAAGGGACAGCGTTTTTTATTTCTATTTGAGCCGCCAAAGGCGGCATGAAGGATAAAATAGTAGAGACAGCTTTTTATGACAGTAGTTTGCATAAGAAATCGGGCAGGAAAACCTGCTCGATTTCTTATGCATTGGCCGTTTGGCAAATATAAGAGTAGATTGAAATAGTTTAGAGAATTTAACTGTATTGTTGGATAATTTTAAGGAGTGAAATCATGAATGACAAATTGACAAGAAATGATATTAAAAAGATGGAAGATGAAATTGAACACAGAAAGCTTGTGATACGAAAAGAGGCGTTGGAGGCAGTGAAAGAAGCGCGCGCGCAGGGAGATCTGAGTGAAAATTTTGAATATTATGCTGCTAAAAAATTTAAAAATCAAAATGAGAGTCGCATACGTTATCTTGAACGTATGATTAAGACTGCGCAGATTATTGAGGATAATGCCAAAGAGGATGAGATTGGATTGAATAAGACTGTGGAAGTTGAGTTTGTGGAGGATGGTACAATTGAGACCTATCGTCTGGTGACCACTGTACGAAACAATCCTTTGCAAGGGCTTATTAGTATTGAGTCTCCGATTGGAAAGGCACTTGCAGGACACAAGTGTGGCGATACAGTGCATGTGCAGGTAAATAGTGACTTTTGTTATGATGTGGTGGTGAAGTCTATAAAGAACACCCCAGATGATGATTCGATTGCACTGCGAAAGTTTTGAAAAAAAGAAGGTAGCGTGAAATACGGCATTTCTCATCTGGATTTATGATTCCGCGAAGCGGAATCATGGGAGTTAGTGTGAAATTAAAGTTTTACCATCCTGATTTGTACGCCTGCTGAAGCAGGCAGATGGGAGTTCGTATGAAAAATAGTTCTAAGGTAATAAAAGACACTGCCTAAGAACGATTAAGTTTCACACAGTCTATTTGAGCCGCTAAAGGCGGCATGGGGGTATTATATATGAATCTGATTAATATAGAAAATGTTACGAAGTACTACACAGACACACCGCTTTTTGAAAATGTGTCATTTACAGTAGATGAGGCAGAGAAAGTGGGGATTATTGGTATAAATGGCACAGGAAAGAGCACTTTATTAAAAATGTTGATTGGTGTGGAAGAACCGGACAAGGGAAGTATTACAAAGGCGAATCATCTTGTGATTCATTATCTTGCACAAAATCCAGAATTTCAAAAAGATATGACAGTGCTGGGTGCAGTGATGGAGGGAAATCATACACCTGAAAATGAATGGTCACTTGAGAGCGATGCCAAAATCATGCTACAACAACTTGGAATTGTGGAGTATGAACAGAAAGTGAATACATTGTCGGGCGGTCAACGCAAGCGTATAGCATTGGCAAACACATTGCTGTCAAAAGCGGATATTCTTGTGCTTGACGAGCCGACAAATCATCTGGATTCATCCATGGCGGATTGGCTGGAGGAATATTTGAAAAATTATAAGGGTGCATTAGTAATGGTGACACACGACCGTTATTTTCTTGATAGTGTGTCCAATCGAATTGTGGAGATTGACAAGGGAAAAATTTATAGTTATCAAACAAATTATACTGGCTTTTTGGAGTTAAAAGCGCAGCGCGAGGAGATGGAACTTGCGACAGAACGCAAAAGACAAAGTATTTTGCGCGTGGAAATTGAATGGATGAAACGCGGAGCCCGCGCTCGAAGTACAAAACAGAAAGCACATATTCAGCGCTATGAGAACCTTGCAGCGCAAAAAGGACCACAACAAGATGCACAATTAGAGTTAAGTTCAGTTTCTACTCGTATGGGAAAAAGTACGATAGAGTTGCAGCATATTACAAAAGGTTATGATGGAAAGAGACTTATCAATGATTTTAGTTATATTTTTCTGAAAAATGACAGGATTGGTTTTATTGGAGAAAATGGTTGTGGTAAAACAACGTTGATGAAAATTATCTGTGGTATGGAACAGCCTGATTCGGGTGAAATTTTAACTGGACAGACCATTCAAATAGGATACTATGCACAGGAAATTCAAAATGATATACAGGCAGGGGTTGCTTATATGAAACCAGATATGCGTGTTATTGATTATATTAGGAATACAGCAGAATATGTGCAGACAATAGATGGTTCTGTTTCAGCATCCGTGATGTTGGACAGATTTTTGTTTCCGCCAGAAAAACAGTATGGGTTGCTCGGTAAACTTTCAGGCGGAGAGCGGCGCCGACTAAATCTTTTGCGTGTGTTGATGGAAGCTCCCAATGTGCTGATTTTAGATGAGCCAACCAATGATTTGGACATACAGACGTTGACAATTCTAGAGGATTATCTAGACCATTTTAATGGAATTGTGATTGCAGTGTCACATGACCGTTATTTTTTGGATCGCGTTGTACGACGGATTTTTGCCTTTCAAGATGGGGAAATCAGACAGTATGAGGGTGGCTTTACAGACTATCAAGTAAGACAGCAAAAGGAAACTACTAAGACAGAAGAAGACAAAACAAAAAACACTGAAAAAAAAGCTACTGTAAGTCGGAAAACAATAAAAAATCGTCAGGAGAAGTTGAAATTTTCTTATAAAGAGCAAAAAGAGAATGAGACAATAGAGGAAGAAATTACATCACTAGAAGAAAAATTACAGACGCTTGAGGAAGAAATGGTAGCGAATGGATATGACTTTGTGAAGTTAAATGAATTGACAATACAAAAAGAGTCTACAGAACAGCTTCTTGAGGAAAAGATGGAGCGTTGGATGTATCTGCAAGATTTAGCGGAAAAGATTGCACAGCAAAACAAATAAAGAAATTTTAACTGCACGATTAAATTATTTAAAAAGTGAAAAAAGTGTGAAGATAATAAAAAGATATTGACTTATTTTTTTATTTGGAATAATATGTTAGTGCACGAACAGTTTGAATACGAACAAATAATATTTGTGGATTAAAAGTGATAGAAATCGTATGAGAAGTACTTCTACCCACTCGCAGCAAAGACTGCTTTGCAAAGAAGTACTAAGTTTCATACGATTCCTATTTGTGCCGCCGTTTGGCAGCAGAATGGAGATTCGTATGGATGAGATTAATAATTGTTGTGATGATGGGGCTGAAAAATATAAACTCGGAAATATCATTAGGGGGCTACACGGTGCGTTTAGTAAGAAATTTATGGCGTGTGGCATGGCGGTGGGACTTGACGAGGTAACCTTGATGCATGGTTGGATTATGGGTTATCTTTATCATAATCAGGGAAAGGCAGTTTATCAGAAAACAATTGAGTCTGATTTCAATATCAGGCGTTCCACAGTAACAACAATACTGCAACTTATGGAGAAAAAAGGGTATATCAAGCGGTCAGCGGTGGAGGGAGATGCCCGACTCAAACAGATATCACTCACAGAACAAGGAAGGGCGACTGCTATCAAGACAAAAGCGATGATTGATGGTATGGAAAGCAGTATTTTGGAAGGAATTGCACCAGATAAACTAGAGATTTTTTATGAGGTAGCACAAAAACTTATGACAAATATGGAACGATAGTTTGGTAACCAAATGTATGGTTTTTACTATTATTATGAAATTGTAATATGTATTTTTACAGTTATGAATTATTTTTCTACAATTTCTTAGAAGGAATGGAGGTTTGGTTATGCTTAAAGTATTAGGCGCACAAATTAAGGAGTTTAAAAAGGATTCCATACTTACGCCTATTTTCATGATTTTAGAAGTAATCATGGAAATGATTATTCCGCTGTTGATGGCATCTATTATTGATGATGGTGTCAATAGTGGAGACTTGAATCACATCTACAAGATCGGTGGTCTAATGATTGTGGTGGCGCTGATTGGATTGTGGGCAGGTTTGATGGGAGCAAAGTATGGTGCGAGAGCATCAACAGGTTTTGCAAGAAATCTTAGAAAAGCGATGTTTGAAAATATTCAGACATACTCATTCTCGAATATTGATAAATATTCTACATCAAGTCTGATAACACGTCTCACAACAGATGTAACAAATTTGCAAAATGCATTTCAGATGATATTGCGCATGGCAATGCGTGCGCCAGCGTCCATGATTATTGCGATGGTGATGGCGTTCTCGATCAATGCACAACTTGCCAGCATTTATCTTGTTGCTGTGTTGTTTCTTGCCATTTGTCTTGCGTTTATTATGCCACGGGCAAATAAGTATTTTCGACAGGTATTTGAAAAATATGATGACTTGAATGCCAGCGTACAAGAAAATGTGTCTGCAATACGTGTGGTGAAGGCATACGTGCGTGAAGATTACGAAAAAGAGAAGTTTGCTAAGGCAAATCAAAATATTTACAACATGTTTTTGAAGGCAGAGAAACTTGTCGTTATCAATATGCCTTTGATGCAAGTGACTGTATATAGTTGTATTCTGCTGATTTCATGGTTGGGTGCCAAGACGATTGTAGCAGGAAATCTCACAACAGGTGAGATGATGAGTTTGTTAGCCTATTGTATGAATATTCTAATGAGTTTGATGATGGTTTCTATGATTTTTGTTATGCTCTCAATGAGTTACGCCAGCGCAAAGCGTATTGCAGAAGTTTTGACAGAACAGACGGATTTACAGAATCCAGAGAAACCAGTAACAAATATAAAGGATGGCAGTATTGTATTTCATGATGTGTCTTTTGCCTACAATAAGGATAGCAAGGCTGTTTTAAATCATATTAATTTAGAAATTAAGTCAGGCGAAACCATTGGTATTATCGGCGGCACAGGCAGTGCGAAATCAAGTCTTGTCAACTTAATTAGCCGTCTATATGATGTCACATCTGGAGAACTTTTCGTTGGTGGTCTTAATGTGCGCAAATATGATATGGAATCACTTAGAAATCAGGTTGCAGTTGTATTACAAAAGAATGTACTATTTAGTGGTACAATTCTTGAGAATTTACGTTGGGGTGATAAAGAGGCTTCGGAGGAGGAATGTATTAGAGCCTGCAGACTTGCTTGTGCAGATGAGTTTATTCAGAAGATGCCCGAGAAGTACAATACATTTATTGAACAAGGTGGAACAAATGTATCTGGAGGACAAAAACAGAGACTTTGTATTGCGCGGGCACTGCTTAAAAAACCACGGATTTTAATACTAGATGATAGTACCAGTGCAGTAGATACGGCTACAGATGCCAAGATACGCAAAGCGTTTGCAGAGGAGATACCAGACACAACGAAATTGATTATTGCACAGAGAGTAAGTAGTGTGCAGAATGCAGATCGTATTATTGTTATGGACAATGGCAATGTGACTGCGTTTGGCACACATGAAGAACTGTTAGAAACAAGTTCGATTTATCGCGAAGTGTTTGAATCTCAGACAGGTGGAAATGCGGATTTTGACCAAAATGGAGGTGACAACTAATGCCAGGACCAGGACATCCAATGAGAGGACCAAGAGGAGCCAAACCCAAGATTGAAAATCCAGGTAAACTTTTTCGGAGGCTTATGGGATATGTGCTCAAAAATTATACACCACATATTATTATTGTTGTTATATGTATATTTGTTGGTGTATTTGCAAACATTCAAGGAACGTTATTTACACAGACATTAATTGATGAATATATTATGCCACTTTTAGGAACAGATAATCCAGATTTTTCGGGACTTGCGCAAGCAATTTTTCGAGTGGCATGTTTCTATGCAGTAGGAGTAGTATCTTCTTATTTATATAATAGAATTATGATTAATGTCAGTCAGGGCACAATGAGAGGGATTCGTACAGATATGTTCAACAAGATGGAATCGCTTCCAATCAAGTATTTTGATACACATCCACACGGAGATATTATGTCAAGATACACAAATGATATTGATACCCTAAGACAAATGATTAGTCAAAGTATGCCGCAGTGTTTTAATAGTGCTATCACAATTGTCAGTGTTCTTATCAGTATGATTATTTTAAGTGTACCATTGACGATTACGACGTTGATTATGGTGTCATTGATGTTGCTTGTCACAAAAAAAGCAACTGGACTTTCTGGCAGATATTTTGTGGCACAACAGAAAGCAATTGGGTCCGTAAATGGATTTGTTGAGGAGATGATGGAGGGGCAGAAGGTCGTGAAAGTATTTTGCCACGAAGAAGATAGTATGGCACGCTTCAACGAACTAAATGAGGAATTGTTTGAGAGTTCTTACAATGCGAATCAGTTTGCGAATATGCTTGGGCCAATCAATGCACAGCTTGGAAATCTAAGTTATGTGGTGTGTGCGATTGTGGGTGGTATTTTGGCAATCGGAAATATCGGCGGACTTACACTGGGCGGACTTGCAAGCTTTCTCACATTCAATAAGAGCTTTAATATGCCAATTAATCAGGTGAGTATGCAATTTAATTCAATTGTTATGGCACTTGCTGGAGCGGACCGCATTTTTAAGATGCTTGACGAGGAGTCAGAGGCGGACAATGGTTATGTTATGCTCGTCAATGCTGAGGAAATTAATGGTGAACTTCGAGAGACGACAAAGCATACTGGAATGTGGGCGTGGAAGCATTATCATAAGGACAGTGACACAACAACTTATCAGCGGCTTGAGGGTGCTGTTGTATTTGATGATGTGGATTTTGGATACACAGATGACAAGATTGTGCTGCATAATATTAAAATGTTTGCGGAACCGGGACAAAAAATTGCGTTTGTTGGTTCCACAGGCGCAGGCAAGACGACAATCACAAATCTAATTAATCGTTTTTATGACATACAAGATGGAAAAATTCGATATGATGCAATTAATGTCAATAAGATAAAGAAAGCAGACTTACGCCGTTCCCTTGGCATTGTATTGCAGGATACACATTTGTTTACGGCTACTGTGATGGAAAATATTCGCTATGGCAAACTGGATGCTACGGACGAAGAAGTTATCGCGGCGGCAAAACTTGCCAATGCACATGAGTTTATTGAGAAATTGCCAGATGGTTATAATACATTGCTGACGGGCGATGGTGCTAATTTAAGTCAAGGGCAGAGACAGTTACTTGCTATTGCACGTGCAGCGATTGCAGACCCACCCGCATTGATTCTTGACGAGGCAACCAGTTCGATTGACACGCGCACAGAAAAAATTGTACAGGATGGTATGGATAAGCTAATGAAAGGAAGGACAACATTTGTGATTGCGCATAGACTTTCTACTGTTAAGAATAGTGACTGTATTATGGTACTTGAGCAGGGAAGAATTATTGAGCGCGGTACACATGATGAGCTTATTGAAGCAAAAGGAAAGTATTATCAACTTTATACAGGAAATGCGATTGCGGCAAATTAATATAAACGTGGAAGGCTGTAGGATTTAACAGCCTTCCACGTTTATTAGTTTGTTCTTATCGGGAATGGAAGAAAGAGGATATCTTTTGCATCTTATCAATATCATCAGGGGTTGCATATTTTTTCAGGACAGAGAAAATTAACGCAACATCTTCTGAATCAAAAGAAATATTGTTGTCTTTGCTTAGTTTGTTTAGGGACATCAGAAAAGTCATCATTTTTTTCTGTGCTTCCGCTTGATTGCCATTGCTGTTAATCGTGGTACTTTGCACAAACATTTTATTAAGAAAGTCAAGTTTTGCTTTGTCTATCTTTTGTAGTTCTGGGTCGTTCATCCACTCATTATTTGGTTCCATTATCATTTCCTCCAAACATTTTCATCATTTCCATCATTTCATTCATATTCAGCCCACCTGCGTTTTCATTGCCGGGCGAGAGATTTTCCATTATATTACTGAGATCCATATTGGGACCAGCGTCAGGATTTAGACTTTGGATCAGTTCTATCATCTGTTGCATTTCCCGCATATTTTTCATAGTCTTTATGGCAGAAAGTATCTGGCTGAAACCTTGTTCTTCATTAGGAGCAAGATATTTGTGAACTGCTTTATAAATTTGTTCAAGATTTTCTGTTGGGTCGGTATTGGCCGCAGACTTGGTAGCACTGTCAAAGCTACTGGCATGGATTCCGCCGGAAAAGTTAGGAGCTCCTTTGTCAAGCAATGACAATGTGTACTGAAATTCCATATATTTGATTAGTGCAGGTAGCATCCGAAAGTTACCATTCTCCATAAAGGGCAGAAGGGACTTTAAGATCTGGATGTGATTCGTGGTATAAAAGTGGTCAAATGCTAGCACGTAATCATTATCCTCCATAATAAACCTCCAATTCTTATAGCCTCTCGGAGTCTATAGCAGACCTGCAAATTGATGCGAGAGTTTTTTGCATCTATTTTTTCATATTATATATATGAAATGAGAATGTCTGTTATGCACATTCCGAAGTAGAATCCATAATCAAGCAGGGAAGATTTCCTTTCTCTACTTGTGTGACGGTATCTTCTGGCTTTGCTAATATACTTCTTAAGGGTATCTATATACATAGATTATGAGGGTCCGTGTTAACGGACCCTCACAAACTAGAATATTAGCAGCATCCGCATCCGCCGCCGTTGTTGTTGCCGCCACAGCAGCAAGACAGAAGGATAAGAATCCAGATCCAGCTACCGAAACCGCCGTTGTTGTTGCCGCTTTCACAGCCACATCCACAACCGCATCCACATCCGTTGGAAACGCCGAATCCACCAAAACCGCTGTTGCCACCACAGCAGCAAGACAGAAGGATAAGAATCCAGATCCAGCTACCGAAACCGCTGTTGCTGTTGCATCCGCATCCACAGCCACACTCCGAAACCGTATTTGTCTGATTGCAGCCGCAATGGCTCGCTGATAATTCACTCATGTTGAGTACCTCCGAAGAAGCTTTTTTCTATACTATAT